>Ga0209489_102454_pt1 | contig 37787 bp, 15 predicted proteins | sample SiratrowhiteBW_FD_187527 | JGI IMG/M metagenome (GOLD analysis project Ga0209489, IMG submission 187527) | Root nodule microbial communities of legume samples collected from California, USA - Siratro white BW (SPAdes) (version 2) | ecosystem: Host-associated > Plants > Roots > Nodule | place... | reverse complement strand
CAAATGCTTCTACGGTTTCTACAAACCGTAGAACATTTTTTTTGTCTACGGTTTGTAGAAGCCGTAAGAAGTAAAAGGGATGGTGGAGGGTATAATGGGATATGAAATATTTTAAAAAGGGTTAAATAGTAAATTTGCCTAGAGTATGGAGGTGCAGGAAGATGATATGGAGGTGCAGGAAGAAGCAGTCCAACAAGAGTGAGTTTAAGTGATAGTAGGGTTCTAGTACAACCTCCGGTTACATTATCGGGGTTCTAGCATGATGGCTTCCGCGGTGAGGGTCGCGTCGAGATCCTTCGCTAATCGTTCTAGAAGCTTTGTCCAGAGCTCAACGACGCCGTTTGTGCTCCCTTCGTCTTCCTTAACACGCCTCCCTCGTGCTTCAAGGTACAGCACTCTTCAATTCAACTATTCTTATCGACCTGCATTTCCTTTTGTATTTGACATTGTGGATGGATTTCGAGTTTGATAGGGTTTTGTCGGTTGTGAGAAGCGTTGAGTCGTTGATGCCTCTTCACAGTGCTATCGCGAATGCTAGGCTCACGTCCAATATCGCCTTCGATTCCAGCTGCTGGAGCTCGCTTTCTCGAGGTACTACTTCTGTGCTTCTTGTACTTAATTACACTACGCGTTCTTTTACTCTTAATTGAGTCGGTAATGGTTTAATAGGTATTGTATTATCTGTTGTGCAATATGCTTGTAACTAACAGCGATCTTAGGGTGATGATTATGTTCTAGTATAAGACGCGTCCAATAGATTATGTTTTGTTCAGGTTCAGAATATAATCGAAATTTATGAAGGAGAGTTTCGTTGAAAGTGATAATTGTAAGTCTTTTAAAACAAAGGAATATGTGTGGAAAAAAGAAATTAAATCTCATTGCATGGACTTTGGAATCACCGTTCCCGTTGCACACCTCTATTTCAATCTATGCGTTTGATTATAATTTAGAAGGAATTCTCCACAAACTTGTCCCATTTAAGTATTCATAATATGAAGTTGGTTGTGGTACTGGTTCAACTTTGGTGAGCTGGGTGACGGTGGTTATTTTGGGTTCTTGGTAACTTGGCATTCCAAAACCATGTCAGTGTCTTTGAAATTAAAGAGTACCATCCTTGGTATAAAACATTTACGGTAACACCTATCAAGAAGGAGTTATTGGCTATGAGAGTATCATAAGTTTCCTTTATTCGATGACATCATAAATGTGGGGTACAATATTCTAGATGATTTGACATGCTGGTTTAAAAATAAGAACATACCAAATTACTCTTTAGTGGTAGTATCACTATCAGATGGGTGCCTAGTGTGGTAATTACCTCTGTGTTCTTTATGCACATCCTGACAACTTCTTTTACTTTGTTGCATTAGGACTTGAAAAAACATTGTGACAGGCCAGCTGGATCCCTTCAAGATGAAAGAAAAAATGAAAAAGAGAAAATCACAAGTTTTCTCTGTCTCACCTTAGGATGGGAAAAAGAACTTCAAACATTTAAATTTTTGTCAATTGTATTGTAATTCTCTCCTACTGCAGATTTGTATAATTGAATTTCCTCATTGCCTGAAAATAGATGGCCAACATGCTCATAATAATTACACTTCCCGAAAATTTTTTTCTTGAATGATTTTGGAAGGATTAACAATATGATGCAAGCTTCTGTAAGGATATCAAAATGTTGTTTCAGTTGCTGATATATCTTTTACACGGATCAAATAGTGTATTTAGTCTTTTACCCTATTTTATGTTGGTTCCTAGTTGAAGTACCATGTCCTGTCTAATTATTTTCTCTCTTTACACATGCCACTTTAATGCTATAATTGCATTGTATTTAACCACCAATTTAGCCCTCAATGAGAAGTGAAACTAATTTGAGAACAGAAAATTGTCAGAAATTAATCTGGGATTGCTTATATGTGATTACATAAAATATCTCGTGATCTCATTATAGCTGTAACATTAAATTTAAATTTTGAAGTCGATGGTGTCAAGAAGAGCCACGGTTTGTTAGGTTTGGACCGAGGACATAACAGATTATGGTCATTTTCTCGAGTTAGATATTTCCGTCCGTATTTTTTTTATGTTGAAACTTCTTTTTTCGTCTTGTCTACTGGGAGAAAAATGATAATTCCTTCAGACATAATTCCCTGGATTTTACTCCCTCCTGCTGACTGTAATCCATATTTTTGGTTGATTTGCCCTAGACTTTGCAGTTCCTCGGTGACAGCCCAAAGGATTCCGTCATATCAAATTCTTGTTGGGTTGCCATAGACTTAATGTGGGCTCACATCTGACTCCTGGTCATACCTTCCCGTCATACCTTGGAGCATCACAATTCAGTTTGAAAAACAGTATTGTTCTTTTAATAATTTTAACCTCCTCTCAATTTCCATAAGATTGTAATACAAGGTAACGATACCAAAATTTGCAGAATGATCTTTCACCTCCCATTCGAGTTATGCTTCATAAAATGCCCAGGAACTCTTTACCAGTTTCGTTGGTCCAGAAAGCATTGTCGGTAACTTTCTTAAAATTTGATGTTTGTTTTTGAATACTTCCTTTTTTTATTATACACAACCACACACACATATATGGTTGGCCAAGAATTTGGGGGTGTTTAAGCTGAATTTATTTTTTCCTTGGCCAAGAATTTATTTTTTGAATACTCCTCTCTTCTTTTTCAACTTTTTATCCAGGGTAAGGGAATGGGCTTGCAGGATGGGGCGGTGTTATTTTAAAGATGGTAGGGTCAAACTTTTGGGTGGGAAGAGATATTTTTCAAGAGATTATTAAAAGCAAATATGACAGGTACTAGATACATATTTATTCTAAAAGATAAATTTCAAGGAATTTTGGGGAAATGGTGTATCAATTTTCCTGATTTGAACTTTCTAAAGAGGAATTAATGGAGAATGGAAATTCAAGAGAGTCACGTAGGCCGCATTAGAATTATCATCCACAAGTACCTGATATCAACAACTTTCATTCCTAAATTTGGAGAATGAAGTCCAACACATTTATGTTGGTATTCAACCCACGAATCTGATTATTAAGCTTATAATCTAAATTATTATTAATAACTGTGAAAAGTATGTTTTGATCCGGTACTTTTTTACAGTATTATTTTTTTAATGGACGAATTTAGTCATTGTAACATTTAAATGTATTTAATTTTAGTCTTTTTATATCTAAATTTAATATAGTGGCAAGTTTTCATTATAAAACATGAAAGAATGAATAAATTAACATTATATATATATATATATATATATATATAAATAAATTTAATAGGTGATTTTTTTTTACAATTCTTGATTATATTATTTAGATATCAATAAATATATTAAAAGATAATGATATAAATATTACTATTTCTTTGTAACAAATGGTGGAATTTAATTTACTTTTGAGTATTAGTATGATTGAGTGTTAATTTACCATTTTGTTCACGTTCGCCCTCAAAACGGATTTTGTGTAAGTATAAGTGAATATTTTTTTGTTGAGAGAATTAAATGAGATACGGAGAAAGATTGAAGTATTCCAAGTATAAGTGAATATTTTTTTGTTGAGAGAATTAAATGAGATACGGAGAAAGATTGAAGTATTCCAGACTTCCAGTCTTCTTCATGAGTTTTATGTAATAGTCTAAAACCAAGACCATAAAAAAGATACACAAGAACCTAATCCGTGTAAATTGATAAAACTAAGGTCATATAAGTTTTCTTTTATTTTCAAAATATTATGTTTTAAAATTAGTATTTTAAAATATTTCTAGTATTTTTAATACTGAATATTTAATAAATGTGTTATTTTGACCATAATAAGAATTTTACTCTTAAATTAATAATCATCTTAATATACTGATATTTAATGTTGTGAAAAGTAACAGAGTTAATATGAAAACTAAAGCCATATATTTATTAAATATTGAGTAAATAAGGTCAAAATCAAAACTTATTATTAAATATTGAGTAAATAAGGTCAAAATCAAAACTTATTTCACCCTTGAACAGTATATTAAATATGTACTGTAGATCAGTGAAAAGGGAAAAATATATAACTACAGAAAGATATGAATATCAATAATTTTTATTTGATTAGAACAAATGACTTTTAGAAACAAAATATTTTTAATTTCAACCTTTTCATTTTCTTTATATCAACAAGCAAATAATTAGGCATTCATATCATATGTAATTCACAGCAAAGTCACCTCAACTTTATTTTGATAAAAAGCTACTTTATTTCCGTGTGGAGGTGTTTAAATATTGTAATTGTTGTTTATCAGTGACGCCCGTGTAGTCCAGCTCAGGATGGAATTGCTTGATAATTGTTTTGAAAATGTAAATTATCCATGATAAAGAAGGTAAATTAGCCACATGTAATAAGGTTATTTGTTCGTAATTCTTCCTTTGCAAGGTATCCATCCAAATCCATCTCCTTGCAGCGATTACGACGAGCCTGTGAGACACACAAACAGATCACATTTTACGTCTTTTTCAATTGACATACACACAGCCACACCAACTCTTACATTGTCTCATCTCCCTCTCTCTATGTATGTTATGTATTTGCCGCGGATAAGATCTTGAGAATATCAGATTGAGAGGGACCCCACTTCCTCCATTAAAATAACAATATTTATTTTATATCCATCACTTCCCAATTTCCCACAAATATGACTCGATTCTTCCCATATTCAGCTATAATCTCGATTCATCCTTTCATGTTCAACCAAAACAACAAGAATCCTCCTTTGTTTTGAGGACTTCGCTTTCCTCTCCCTCTTCGGATAGATCCTCCACTCCTGGCAGCGATTCTGGGTGTGAGCCAAAAAGCTTTCTTTCCTTGCTCCGTTACCAATTCCCTTCTTTTTTTTTTGGCCAAAGTCAAAGTCAAAAACACCAGATATTTGTGGTGAGTGCGCTGTGGTGTGGGGGTTGGGTGTTAAATAAAGCGTTTCCGGTTTTGGTGATGTATTTGCACCAATGCGTGGTTCCTGCTAGTGATACTTTTTGTCGTGTTTCTCTGTCGTCTTTTGCAGGCTATTCTGTCATTCTCTAGATAGGAGATTCATTTCCTTTGTGGTTTTTGTGTCTCTCTGTCTGTGATCCGTTTCTTCCTCTTTGTTTCACTGTACCTGTGTGGTTAAACACTTCAAATTTCTTCTTTTACTTCGGCAAATTGGTGGACTGTCTTCGTTATGGTATAATTCACTGTTCTATAAAATGGGTATCAATGGGATTGCAGAAAGAGACACAGTTTTCTGCTGATTTAGCCACCGGATTTGTATATATTCGAGGAGTTTATTGATTTATTTCCTTCACTCCCTCCTATCCTTTTTATTATTCTCCGTTTCTTCAATTCATCTACTATGTTGGTTTCCTGAATCCTTTCCTTTCTACGGTGATCTTATCTGATTGGGTCTGGGTTGATGTCATCTTCTCTATCTTCCTCAACTGGGTTCTGCGTCTTGTGTTGTGGAACTATGCTTGTTTCATTTTAGTATTAGTTTACTTTTATACTTTATTATCCATTTATTATTTTCTTTACTTTGTTTTATTTACAAATCTAGATGTGCCATATGGTTAATGGGAGTGGTTGCGTCCTTTATTTTAGATTTAATCCCCTTTCCCTTTGTCTTGCTGATGTATAAATGGTTGTCTTTTTTGTCCTTCTATTGTCCAGATTTTCATCTGTCAATGGAACTGAACTGAATTCACTTGGTTGCTGCTCGCGTCTGTGCTTCTTGTTTAGCTCGTTTCCTATGTGGATTAGTGTTGACACAAGTTATTGGTCCTGTTGAAATGTAAGAATTTGAGCGAGGAGGAGAATTAGACTGTCTGGCTATGGAGAATTCTTCTAAGGCTAACGGAAATGGATCAACTGAGAATGGATACTCTATTGCGAGGCATTCTTATCAACCCTCCTTGAAGGGATCATTACCTTGGCTGGACATAAAGGTATTTTATGTAAGAGTTTGCAAGTGTGAGCTTGATGATTCCACTCCTGGGTTCCTTACATTGAACCATGTTCCTTTGAGTCCCGACACTCTTCTTGAAGTTAATGGTGTTCGAACTAGTGTATATTCTGATGGGACGTCAACCCCTCTGAAAAGAGACAGGGTAGATAGAAAATCAGAAGAAGTGACCTTTGTAAGCACCGATAGCATAAGGATGAGTGGTAGTGTGAAGTTTGATGTGTTTGATAGGGATGTTCTTCTGCTTTCTGGTGTCTTGGAATTATGTAACACCAATTCTGTTGTAAGGGAATCAAGTTATAGTGGACAAAGGTGGAGCATGAACTGTGAGTCATATATAATTCCAGGCACTAGCTTCTTTAAGGGGAAGCAATTGTTATTACCAGACTCAAGTCTCCCATCAATTGAGGTCTACATTGCAGGCTCCTTCTTGGGTACTCCAATTATCTTAACAAAATCCCTGCAGCTTTCTCAGAAAAAGTACGCAAAGAAGGGGGTGTTGGATGTAATTCCAGAGCATGAGGGCAGTGAAAATGCGAAACATCCTTCTTCAGCACTTACTTTGGAGGTAATTAGTGTTTGTTCAGTTTTTTTTGGCGTCCTTCTAATATTTTCATCTTTTTCTATGCCATTTCATCAGCTAAGTTAACTTTATGCATGTCTGACTTTGCTTTTTACTGCCTTAAAACACCTGTTCTGAGTCATTTGAAAGTGGGAGGGTTTAATAGATACAAGCATTTGTATCTGATGGATTTCAGGACCTGAGAATAGGAGATGGGACATACATAATACAACTCTGATACCGTTTTGAAAGTTTTAATTTCCTTAAAATTATTTTGTTCACTTATGTGTTGCTTTTTTATGGATAGCTGTCAAGAAAAGGACACCATTCATGTGTAGTTCTTCATTTAAGTTTGGTCCCCGCCGGAACACATGCAATTAGCTAATTGGCATTATCTAATTAATGTTGAATTTTCTCCCGAGAAGATGTGGAAAATTATAGCCAAGCCAATTGCAATTTGAAGAAGATCCCTTTTCTTTTTCACAAATTGAAGACCATCCTTCTTAATGTTTACATGCCAATCATGCAGGCCCCAGATTACCTTTGCGACAAATATGAAGATGAAGATTATAGCAGCCTCTACTCAAGAACAGCATATGCTGATGGCGAAGATGGAGAACTTTCATGGTTCAACGCTGGTGTTAGGGTCGGTGTTGGTATTGGACTTAGTGTTTGTCTTGGCATTGGCATTGGAGTTGGCCTGCTTGTTAAAACCTACCAAGGCACTGCTAGCCGCTTTAGAAGAAGGTTGTTCTAATTGGTGCTTTTATTTTTAAGCTTAAAATTCTCTGCCTTTTGTCAATCTCCCTCCTAATCCAAAGATAGCTAACCTTATTTTTGTCCATATCCCTCTTGATCCAGAGGCAAGAGGTTAAATATCTTGTTAATCTGAGTGGAGTTTTTTTTTTCTTTCTCTTTGGAGTTGCTATATGTAAAATAGTTCATTTTAGTGCCATTCTGTGCCAGTTATATGATCATGAGTAAAGCAGGAAGAGGTTTTGAATTGTTGTCTCTGTTTATGAAGGTGGTGAACTGATGAGGTGGTGATACATGATTTGATTTAGGTGAAAATTAGTTTAGTTTTGATTTTTCTAGTGGGTCATGACAATTGTGTTTGATACTCGTTTATTTTGGTTATTCAAAGCAGTAAAGTTATAATATTGAAATTAATTTAAAATTACAGATAAAATGATAGATGGAATGAGATAAGAAGTTTAAAGCAAAGTTGTAAGTAGAAGAGAAGTTTACAGGTCTGCCTAACTGGATGGTTGTGCAAAGTTTGTTCATGGAATTATTGTGACGGTCGTTCTTCCTGGACCAAATTAGTTGCGTACCTCGCAATTTAAAGGTAGTGAAATTCTGTAGGTGCTTGAGTTGACGCATAAATGTGACCCGTCTTCATGCAGTAGGCATGCATGTTGATTTGCTAAGCAGATTAAACATTCAAACCTTGACTCCTAACTTATTTTTGCTGCCGTCATCAACTTATTTTGGTGAAGAAATTTCATTAAAGAAGCAAATAGAAGATATTTCATTAGAAAAGGTACAAGTTGTATCAAAATTGACATATTACAAATGAAACAGAAACCACCAATGCAATAGTATAAACATATGACCCCTCCCTATACACATGTTAAATTCAGCAACAATAGGTATATAATTACAACTAAACTTGACATCAGGCATAGTCCAACATCAGTCCCCTGTTATCTGGGTATGTAAACCTGCATATGGAATATCCTTTGCTTCAAAGCACTGATTCGGTAAATGAACGATCAATCCCTCTTATACCTATTCTCAATTCCAACACTGTTAAATTTCATTTGTGTGACTCCTCCATAGAAAAATCAAGTGGGAGCTGATCTCATTTTGCACTTTGGTGTTCTGAATGATCCTGTCACACCAAATTTAAGCATCACACAACCAATAGGTCTTCACTATAAACCAGCATGAACTAAGGCTAATCTGCACCCCCTATGTGAATATGAGCGCACCGAACTGTGCCACAACAGAAATAAATATAGTTGTGTGCAATAAAAAATAAATATACTTACAAGCCTAACCCCAGAGCACCAGCTCTACCACATTTTGTGACCTGCTGATATTATTATTACGGCAGAAGAAATTAATGTCAGTTTTATAAATCTTCAACTTTCACCACCCTTTGTACAACCTAAGTTTTTGTGCCTCACTTCAATGTGGTAGTTCAATTTTCTTCACAACAGACCTCCCTCTTTCTTCCCACCTAAAATCTTCAACCCCTGAACACCCAACACCAGCCTCCTTCGACGTGTTGAAGCTAGTTTATGTATTAGCAATTTATCTGTCAAACTCCATGAAGTACAGAAATGCATAGCCTGACACCACCCCCAGTTAAGGACACAACAATCAATGTCATATGGCCTTCTGAATAAACTCTAACAACTCCCAAAGCACAAGACTAGGTTTTCTCCCCACACCTACTCCTATTTAACTTACATAAAGGCCTAGGATTAAGGCTCCAAACCAGAAAAAGGTAATGAAAGGTTTTAATATAACTAATATGATGTATCAAATCGTCCTCATTCTTACCCTTTTCTAATACATATTCTCTTGTATTACTTAAAATTTATTTAAATTGCAAAATCATTAGTGGAGTTCTTTAAATACAAAGTTAAATTCACACAATTGTCGAATTTTAGTAAGTTATAGTCTATAAAAAGTCTATTAGGTGTCTTGCTATCATTTTTCAAGTAAAAACTATTTAGGTAGTCTTAAAATATTAGAAATCATGCTAAATATATAGTATCTGAAATTAAAAAAAAAAAAAAAGCGTTGAAGTTGATTTTTATTTTTTTGTAAAAATAATTTGACCCCTAATTTCATTAAAATATATTTAGAAATTAGAGTGGTGTATATTTAATAATTCAATAATTATATAAGTAGTTTTATTACTTTAAGGACCACTTAAGGAAAAGTAAATTTGGAAGATGAAATTAGTAATTACCGGTAAGTTTACATGTGTGAAGGTACGGTATGCACACTTTAGTAAATTTTATTTGAAGTGCCTTTACTCTGCAATACATATTAGGTTGATGAGCTAATTTTATGTTAGTAGTATATACGTGGGACTAAATATAACAATTCAATCAAGCATTTTACTTTTTTTCATTTATTTAGTTTAGTTGTAAGCTAGAAAGGTGAAATATTACTTATTAATATACTATTTAATCTCTTATTTGATGAGATAATAATAAATAGAGAAAAAAATCAATACTAGTGCTTGATTTTAAAACAAAGAACCTCTTTTTTTTTCTTATTTTCATTCCTATTTTTCTCTTCCAAAGAAAACTACCCTTAATAGTTTCCTAATACTTTCCGACTAACATTTGCCTAGAATGCTGCTTCAAACAACAATTTAACATGAAACGCACAGCTTCACTGAACTACTGATTTGATTCTTTTACAACTGTTTTTATAACAACTACAAATATAACACAAAAGTTATTAGTTAATTGAACTAAAAAATACAAAATTAAATTCAAATAAAAAAATACTCCTCATTCCATATTAAGTTGGTACGATCGACATATTTTAATTGAGTTTTCAGGAAAATGTTTTATTTGCAACAGAGTTGTAGTAAGGCTGGTATACTGATTTCTACGAAAAAAATTCTTAAAAATCCTTTCACCACCAGGAAATACATGAAAGTTTAGAACTATATTCATGCTTTCCAAGAAAGCCATTAGCCCACTAGCATCAGGACATGGTGAATGTCATTCGGCTGTGGTTTGTCCTAGAAGACAAGACAGTTTATTTTGGATTTTGGATTTATATGTACAATGTTGATGTTAAAGTTTAAGTTTCTGAACATAATATTTACATATATACACAGCATGCGAAACAAGAACTCATTGATCAAAGAGAGAATCTGGTTTGAGGGGTCGGGCTGCACGGCGGAACCAGGTGTTGAATGCAGTGACCAAATGAGGACAATCTTCAACATTTCGGGTTGAAAAGCTGAGACAACGCTGCAGCAATTCTTGAGCATCTGACATGGGCAATGTCGAGATGATACGCAAGAATGTTTCTTCCAGTTCCAGATACAACGATTTGTTGCTTGGTGATATTGGCGAAACATTATCTTTGCATACAACTAAAACGGGCAGCCAATCTTCTACCAGCTTCCTTCTCACCTGAACACCCCAGACAAATAAGCATCAATATGCAGCAATCGGTTCTAATATCTACGGAGAAGGCATGCAATGAGATTAAAATCAATCTCAAATGAAAGGAAACATCAAACTTATTGCCAATGAAATCTTCTATTTAAAATAAGAAAGGCATTTGGAAACTTAATAACAGTTCCTTGAGTACTTTCGATACACAATAAAGGCTAGTTATTATGGTAAAACTCAAATTTTGATGAAAAAATCACCAAAAATACGTAAAGAAATACACCCCAGGTTTGTACAGGATATTTTCATAGCCTTCAGTTGAAACGTGCCAGTGTGAATTAGAAGAGAAGGATAAAACAGTGAATATTTGACTATTTTGCATTAATTGGCTATGTAAGTTATATGCTCAAGCAAAATGTTCGTGGTAGGAAAATTAAAAATGCTCCATTGAAAAAGCCAATCTAACGGGCCAAAAATGAACTAGTTATTATTACCATTCAATCTAACAGGCATTGCAATTTAGCAAGTTAGATGACCAAATGCTTCAACCCTCAAGAGATGCTGAATCCCTTTAAGAGCAACTCAGCAACAGAACATTTTGGGGGCCATCAATACAAAACTTTTTTCCGATTATAAAATAAATTCTATAACCAGCATTTCCTACCCAGATATGCAGAACATAGCATCAAACACACTTTTGGAAGGGAGCTAGGTAAATGAATTCCACATACCAGTTACAAACATAGCACAATGTTCCCAATCCCACATTCCCCTCAACTCACAAATGCAACCTTTGAGTTTCAACAAAAATAAACAACATAACATAACAATTTGAACAAACAATAGTTGAGGAAACAAAGTTGAACTGCTCTTATTTCTGCACCTAAGCAACATGTTTGGATCAGATTCCACACACCACAACATCACCAATTGCTTACCTAAGGCTAGAGTATGTTTGAGTAAACAGCATAATCAAAAAGACTCAATGGTGAAATCATTAACAAAGAACCGTGAACACAAAACATTACCTGTCTAGAAGCAAGAATGGTGCCAGAAGAGACAGCATTGGCGAGCCGACAGGTACATCGGAGAATAACAGCAGGAAGACCAGGTACAATGTTCCTCCAAGCATCATCACGAAACGCCCTCTGCAAATCAGCAGCGAAACATGCTTGCTCGCTCCATTCCCTCACAGCCACATCTGCAACCCTAAGCTCAATCATCCTCTCCACAAGCCACAAAAGATGCTTCCCATTGGTCGAAGCCTTATGCAGATTCAGCCTCTGAATGGCCTCCGTCTCGTTGTGATCCCCTCTGAACACCGGACTCGAATAATCCTCCAACGACTCCTTCACCGTCTTCAAGCTTCTCGCGAACGCCTTCTCCAACACTCTCTTCGCCGTCTCCCTCGACGACAGATCCCTCAGTATCTTCCCTACGAACGCCTTCACGAACGCCGTGTTGCCATAACTGCTCGTCGCCGACGAAATCAGACCCTCCAGCATCCCCTCGCACGAGTCCTCTCTCGATGGCGAAACCCTAGCCACGAGCTCCTTCGACTCTTCCTCGCTCAGGAACGGGATTAATCGCACCACTCGCTTCTCTTCCTCCTCCGTCCACGGCACCGCCTCCAGGTAATCCACGCACCAACGCACGCACTCCTCGAAGAGAAGTTCCAGCGCCACCGGCAACAGATCCAGCGCCGTTGAAGCGCTATCCACCACGGCGGCGAAGTCGTTCGTGTAGAGAAGCTCCAGGACGGTGAGATGCGACTGGATCGAGCCGGCGGCGGGCGAAACGCCCAGGTTGAGGCGGAAGAGATCGCCGTCGGCTGAGGACGCGTGATCCGGCGCCTGGACGTGGCCCATCCACCGGTCGGATAGGAGAGCGGAAAAGTATTTGGAGCGGCGAAGGATGTCGGAGTGGAGGTAGACGTGGAAGTCGGAGTTGGAAACACAATCGGCGGTGGCGGTGGCAGTGGCGGTGGTGGGAGGGGAGGACTGAAGTGGAGAGGGAGTGTCCATGAAAAGGCGGAGGACGACGTCAGCAGTGACAGCGTCATTGAAATTGAGAGCTTCGTCCTTCGATGAAGAGGAACGGTCGTCGGCCAAAGGGGAGGGACGGTCGTCCGCCATGGGAGAGGGACGGTGGGGATTTTGGGAGATTTCGGTTAGGGTTACGTCGGAGACAGAAGAGATGGTGCCTACAGTGGAGGAGGAACGGCGGGCGGCGGTGGTTCGTTGCCGCTTTTTAGCAACTCCGGCGCCGGGAATCATCGGAATGGATTAGAAGGAAATGGAAGAAAAGATATTTTAGATTTATTTTATTTTATTTTTTTGAGTGTATTGAAGGAAAAGGAAGGGAATGGATCAGGATTGTGCAGCAGAGTGGGGACGTGGTGAAAACACTTTGTTTCTTTCATTTTTTTCTTTTATCAGTATATTTCTCTGTTTTTATAATTCATTTAAAAATGGAATATATTTTCCTTCTTTTCTTTATTAAAAATGGATATTGCTTTACTTTTTGTTTTGGGTTTTCTTAATGACAACTGGATGAATTTAGTGAAACATTTAATATAATTTTAGATTTGTTTTATGTGCAACGTAAATCATTGTCCAAAAATAATACATGTCAATTAATAGGTAAATGATAATATTGTAAATATGCAATAAATTATAAATATTAATTTTTACTAATAAAAAAGACCTGTCTAGGAGCTCCTACTGAATTCTTTTTATCAAAACAATCTTATCCAAATCCAAAACCGTATCTCTTATCTCATGAGCTGTTTTCCTTTCTAAGAAATAAAAAAACCGCGTCTCAAATCTAGACAAGCATGCAGGTGTGTAAATTAAGATGAGGGGTGCTAATAGCAACATAATCTTCCTTCTAACATGGATTCCGCTACCCTTACCCAATGGGCTTAACTAATCAAACCAGGCTTCTTCGCTGACGGCACCACCTCAACACTCACTACTACACAACATGGAATTGCTAATTACACCCGCCTAAATCAATCTCTCATTGTATCCGCCTTTCGTATACAGTGAGGAGCGACAGTTTAAGTAAAACAATAGTTTATATTAATGATTTATTTATGTGAAAAAAATATTATTCTTAGTCGCAAGATCCAGGAAAAAAACATTTAATATTTATGATATTCGTTCTTTTTCATCAAGGTTACCACAATTACAAAGATAAAAATGAAAGCTATGAAATAATTGCAATGGAAAATATTATTGAAGGTCTATGAGAAAATATACTTCACAAAATTTTGAAAAGAAAAATATTTTTCTTAACTATATTTTAATTATTTTTATTATTTATTAGGTGATATTCGCTTTTTAAATGATTATTTCCATGTGATTTTATAAGTTTTCAAGATAGCTAGATGCATTTTGTTGCGAGTGATAATTGTATGCTATTATGATGGAAGGGAAAAAAGTTTGATTTAGGAGTCTATGATAGACGTCAAATGATTTTATCTGACATGTATGAAATCGGACCTATAGTTGTATTTATAGTACAAACTTAAGTAAATTATAAATTATTAGTATTGAATGAGAAGTTTTAAAATGTTGATTAATAATAGCTGTACGATTTCAACCTTATAATCGAAATATTACATTACCAATAAATATAACTCAGGAAAACTAATATTCTTTTTTTATTTTTATTTATTGTAAGACTTAAACTAAACCTTTCTTCTTAAGCAGATCACAAACAATCTATTCTAATACTATTTATTAAAAATATCAAGAAAATATATAAAAAATCAAACAAAAATAAAACGAAAGTCATATTCAAACAAAAGAACTATATCACACTGATACTATAGGAAAATCAAAATAGAAGAACACTTATCTTGACGTGGGTTCCTGTTTGGGCAATTATCGACTCCGAACTTGCTAGCTAGTATTTATCATATGCACAATAATTGACACACTGGTGCGTCCTTCTCGGTTCTTCAGTATCAAGGAAAAGTCCTTTCAATACACTGTTCACACCAAATATGAACTGAATTGTCTCACGTTATCAATCCAGCTCACATACTTCTTAATAGGAGAATAACTCAATCTTCTTTAACTCTCAGAGAAAGGTTTTGTAATTTTCATTCCCTGTAAAATTTTATTATTGTCTATTATATGTTTTACCCAAAAGGTTTTAAGAATAAAATAATCTAAAATATACACCAAAAGAATAAATATCAACTTTTTTCTTACTGTGAGAAACTTTTATCCTCTTTTTTCAAGATTTTTGTACGATTGGAACGTCCATTTTGTGTTGCATATAGTGCCGTGGAATGACTAATTAGTTATTTAGATCTTTGAAAGATTTTGTGTCGCGACAAACACAGAAGAAAATGATTGGATATATAGCATGATAATGAGGTTTCAATCTCCGTGAGGTTGCAAATGTTACTGTTTCTTATGTAAGAACCACAAGCATCAATGTTTTGTTTTCTTTCTCCTGAAACCAACTTAGCTGTTAAGAAAAAGAAAATAAAACAAATATAAAAAAAACTCTTATATAAGTCTAATATTTAGGGACGTATAAATTATAACTAATAAAAAAATGCATAATTTTTAGTGATATTTCATTCATAATGCAAACTTGAACTACAATTCCCTATTTCCTTATATCTCGTCGTAGCAGACTGATTATCCCTAAAAGACACCACACATAATTGTTTTGAAATATAAAAATAGTCTCTTTCGAATCATCATTTTGTGAGATCTCACTCAAAATGCTCTTTGTAAAATTAACTTGGTCACTAAATTCCTTTTACCCTGAACAACTTCTTATTAAGAAAACTTCTAAAGAATAAAAATCTTAAAACCAAACATGTGTTCATCGTTGACAATTAATTTTTGGTCAGCTCCTCCTCAATTTTACTCCATGAATTGGGTGGTGTGTAATTGTATTGTTTCAATAGTCAAAATAATAATGATTTTGGCACATGGTACTTGAGATGCGCCATAATCAGAAAACAATAGCAACACTGTGAAACATGCACGATGCACTCAAGCTGCGAATCATTACATTTGTCATGTGTCAAAAAACATTCAAATCTAATAACGTTAATAATAATAATTGTGTTAATAACACTCTCATGGGTGATTTTTCTTTCTGTTAAATCAGATATTCAGTTCCCGTCTCCCATTGTAGGAGTCAAATTTGAAAAATTATTTTAAGTCAAAAGTTGAATCAATTATTCCAATAAAGTGTCTAAAAGGAGTTCAAATTACAGTTCGTTGCATCGATAGTATAATCTTCCCGTTTTAATTTTTCATGAAATTAAGATTCAAAAGGGCAACATTTTGCATAAGGTTTGTTGGATCTAATCTAACTTTAATTTTTGAAGAGTGAGATATAAGTAATAATCACGGTTAGCTGATGCAAGAGAAATCCTAAGTAACAATAATCACGGCTATTGTAAAAGCTATTAAGATTTGCGTCTGAGAGAAAATAAACAAATACATAAATGTCAAGCAATGTTCTTAAACTATCCCCGTTTTCGAGAAGTGTTAAGCAAAAACTACACATTAATTGAACCATAATCTCTTTAATGTTTTTCTAATAAAATTTGTTTGAGAAGAAAATAAGAAGGAAAAATAAATTTAATTAATCTCATAAGCTGTAACAAATTTATGTACACCAATTTTTAGATAAATTAAATGAAAAAAATTATTTATTCTAAATTCAAAAGTTGATTTTAATAATGGTGAAAGAAACCTTTTTTTTTTTTTCTAGATGTTTGTGGAGAAAGAAACTTACCTAATAAAACTTTTGTTTTATAAGGAAAAAACTTTTTCTCAAAAAATTGTAAACTAGAAGAAAACTTGAACAAATTAATATACAATTGCGATCCATTATAATATCAATTCTTACATTGTTACTGATTTTATACGAACTGTAGTTTCTATAAATCTTTCTTTTGAATTATAAGCATATATTATTGTTTGCGATAAATTTTATCAAATTAGTGTGGTTCGACTGGCCTAAAATATCTACTAGTGATTGGATTGCCAAGAATAGACTAATGACCCGACAAGAATAGATGCAAAAGGCTTAACAACGTTGGAATAAATTAAATATTATCCAGTAATTTAAGATAGATCTAATTTTATCCTAAAAACTGAAAGACACATCCTTCATTTAATACATCAGCAATAGATTCCACGGTAGATCTCCAACAACTTCTACACTAAACAGTTCCATCACAAGAATGTCTCAACCTTATTACTTAACATGTTGTGTTGAAAAGATTAAAACATGCTAAGAATGTCACACAAGTTTCAAATATTACTCATTTATATAGTTATTTCCATTTAAAAGATTAAATTGTTTTGAAAATAATATAGAAATTTGCATGAAAGCTCTGAATAATTAGCATATATATATTTCTTCTTCTTCTTCTTCACAGACCCAAAGCTGCCCATTAACATATTACATCTCATTCCGAGTCACACGCAATTGCTTGCCGAATCTACACGGCTAGCTTAGCTTGTTTGCACTTGCATACAATCATGTGATATATTTATTCATTACCCTTTTATTTTGGCTTAATAGTTATTTTTATTTACCTACTTTAAATATTTCAATCAATTGATAATTTATTATCATTCTCTTGGCAGTTCATTGACTGACAAATGTCATACTCCCAAACCAAAATCTTACACCATAGTTAAGAAATGGGCAAAATCCAAAAGGTAGAGTAAGTGGAGGTATACAAATGTTGGTGAAATTAATGGTGAAGCAAGAGAATATTGCATTCATTTACAAATCGTTTGGTGGTGGTTAGGTTACGTTTGATAATCACATTCACGTGGAATCACGATCCACTCCATTTGACAAATATATACATCCATATAATGGCAGAGATTATTATGCTCCAACAAAATACTTCATTAAGCTACAATTCAAAGTCCCTAATAATACATTAAAATACGAATTCCTAGTTCAACCTCTCTCCATTAAGCTAAAACTAAAAATCACTGTTGACTAAAGGCCAAACTGAAAAAAAAAGAAAAAAGAAAGCGCGTTTGTGATAATAAGTAATGGATTTGAAATGGAGCATATAGAAAAATGATGCAATAATGAAGCCTCCTAATGACCCAACAGACCCCACCGTCGCACAGTGTTCACTTGGGAGGCTATTTTCACCACTTTTTTGGGTTGCATCTGTTTCTGGTGTGAGTCAGAGTAACTCTCAGCAAGAGGATCCAGCACAGAGCAAGTGGCATTTTCGTAATTAAGAAACACCCCATTCCCATCCCAGAAAACAACAACCCAACACCTCTTTCGTTTGTTACTTTCGTTTGTGTCTGTTTTTTTTCCCATTTGTATCCGTTAAAACCCCACTTCCACTCTTCTCAACGCCAACACCACGCTCTGTTCCCTTACCCTTTTCAATGCTTATAACTTTTTCACCCTTTTTCAACCATGTCATCGTAGAAAATCACCTACCAAACTCTCCCACTAAATAACACCCTCCAAGTTCCAACCTTCTCGTAAACGTTAAAGTAACAACGATGACGGGGGCCAACGCAAACCCAAGTGTGAGTTTGAAGCTTCTCGTGTTGGTGGCTATTTTGGTCGTCTTCGCGGTGGTCATTGTGGTTCTCGTCTTCTTCCTCTGCTTGCGGGGGAGCCGGAGCTGCAAGCGGCGGAAGCTGGCGGCGAAGCACAGCTCCGGGAGCATCCCTCTGGTGTCGAAGGAGATCATGGTGGTAAAGACCTCGGATCTTACCCCTGCGATGACGAGCGAGATCGGTGATGACGTGGAGGGTGATCCGAAGATGAAGGTGGAGATTGGAGCGGTGACAGGAGTGATGAAGAGCGAAGTTTCCGGTGGTGGGGCCCACCGCAGCGAGGTGTCGGTGGAGGATCCGAACATAGGGTGGGGCCGGTGGTACAGCATGAAGGAAGTTGAACTCGCCACGCGCGGTTTCGCCGAAGGGAATGTCATTGGGGAAGGTGGGTACGGTGTTGTGTACAGAGGAATTCTGCAAGATGCTTCCGTCGTTGCTGTCAAGAATCTTCTCAACAACAAGTATGTCACATACCCACATGTCAAAACTCCAAACTTTTATTTTTTTTATATCTCAATTTTGCTTCTCAACATCTTTTTTTATGCTTATTCTGCTGCATGTGTTACTCTTTTTGGTCTTTTCTTTACTCTTCTCTGTTTCTTTCAACCTTTCTTCCTATTCCATGTCTATAAAATGGCTTCCACTTTTATTTTGTAACCCTATTTTTAATTATAGTGAAAGTGCATGAGTGCATGTTTGAAGACATACAATGAAGAAGAAAAAATATGGCACTTTGAAAATGTGTATCCTTTTGACCTTCCTCAACTCGCATTCCGAACATCCAAACACGGTCTTAACATGGGAAATGTGGATTGTGTTTGTTTTGAATTGTCTTCAGAAAAGTGAATGCGGGTTTCGTGGCGGATTGTTTTGCTTTTGAGAAACAATTGTTTACTTTTTATTTTTTGCGTTGTTTGAGAGAGTTAAAATATAATTACTACTACTACTGCAGCAATGATTACTCATAATTTAAGCGTTCTTAATCTGTAATAATAGTCATTTGCTTCCCTTCTATGTTTTTTGTAGTGTTATTTTTGGTTGGGGGTAATAATGTTAGTATGTTACTTTTCTCTTTACTTTTACTTTTTGCTTTATTCATGTTGTCTGTATATAATTTCTGTTTAACTTTTTTTTAAGATACTAGCTTAGTTTCCCCAAACTTAGTTTATTTTTGTTATTTTGCAAGGAAAACTTTAGTTTATTAATATATGGGAAGAATAATTACTTTGTGTTCATATTGGTTAGATAAACGCTATGTATGTGTTTTGGAGAAGCAAATTCAAAGATAACTATCAATTAATAACGGTAACTAATATTTATGGTAAAAAAAACTCTTACAATGAATCACTGTCACCTAAAATTAAAGTTGTCTCCACCAAAATTCTTGAAATTTCCATAATAATTAAGAAGTATTGGAACAACAATGTGAGAAAGGCTTGTCTCATCTGTTTTTATACTTACATAATCTTATGTTGTGCATATAAAAATTGTCTGTTTTATATTTATACAAATACTTTTTTATCTTTACCGTCCAAAGTTGGGACTACAAAAAAGTTTAAGTATATATTTAGAAACCAAAATGCGAAGGTTCTTGGTATGAAAATAAAAACGTAAAGATTATATTATGGTATAAAGACCAAATGAGTAATTACAGTTTTGTAAATTGATGTCAAGTTTCCTGAAACAATTCAATGAGCATCTTTAGTTATGTTAATTTACTGAAAATTCATGTGTTACTGTATCGTAATCAGGGGTCAAGCAGAGAAGGAGTTTAAGGTTGAGGTTGAAGCTATTGGAAAAGTAAGGCATAAGAATTTAGTTCGTTTGGTAGGATATTGTGCAGAAGGTGCTCGAAGGTATTGTTCTGTTCACATGGTTGTTATTGTTTTGATTCAGTGTCATTCAGAGGATAAAAGTTCAGAATTCCTTTCTTCAGTGACAATTTTGCTATCATTCAGGATGCTTGTTTATGAGTATGTTGACAACGGAAACTTGGAACAATGGCTGCATGGTGATGTAGGACCAGTTAGCCCCTTGACATGGGATATTCGAATGAGAATTGCTATTGGAACTGCAAAAGGGTGTGTTTAATTTGCTGAAAGTCTTTCTGACTAATCTTATCATGCTCTATAGTTTTATCCATGATTTTTCATTTTATATGTTATCTTAAAGCAATTAATGTTTCTGCATTATGAAACAGACTAGCCTATTTGCATGAAGGCTTAGAACCCAAGGTTGTGCACAGGGATATAAAATCCAGTAACATTCTCTTGGATAAAAACTGGAATGCCAAAGTATCAGATTTTGGACTTGCCAAACTCTTAGGATCTGAGAAAACCCATGTGACTACGCGTGTGATGGGAACATTCGGGTAATTTTTTTTTACTGGGCAATCTCAGTTATTTTTCAACTTCCATAAATGAAAATCATCTTAAGATTTCTTGCCACCAATTTTATGCAGATATGTTGCACCTGAGTATGCAAGCTCAGGTATGCTTAATGAGCGCAGTGATGTGTATAGCTTTGGAGTTCTACTCATGGAGATAATCACAGGAAGAAGCCCCATTGATTATTCAAGACCACCTGGAGAGGTGCTTCCCGGTTTTGTTCATGTTTTCATCAATACATTAAGGGCATGTTTTGGAGGGAACTTCTCTATAAGCACTTTTGAAATAATTTTAAGCTAACAAGCAATAATTTTTACAAGTTAGTTCATGCATAAGTTCATTTTAATTTATAGAAATTTCATTTGTCTTTCTTATTTTTCTATCTTAGAAGTGCTTATGAAGAAAATTTTCCCAAGAACTGTGAAGACTTAACCTAGTTTTGTGAATGTGCTTCAGATGAATTTAGTAGATTGGTTCAAGGCAATGGTAGCAAGTCGTCGCAGTGAGGAGCTAGTTGATCCTTTGATTGAGATTCCACCCTCTCCAAGATCTTTGAAACGAGTTTTACTGATTTGTCTGCGGTGTATAGACTTGGATGTCGTTAAGCGACCAAAGATGGGTCAAATTGTTCATATGCTTGAGACAGATGATTTCCCCTTTCGTTCTGTAAGCACTACACTCAGCCACTCTTATCACTTTTCATCTTCCTTATATCACTAACTTTAACTTATTGAACAGGAGCTACGTACAGTCAGAGAGAAAGATCCTTTGCCTTCTCATGCAGATGTTTCCATTAAAGTTCCTTATCCACCACCAAAGCATGCAGAAACAGTAGAAAAATCAAGATGGAGATGATTGTTTTTATTGTTGGTCAAGCAACTTCGATGATCGAATTATTTGTATTCAGATTTCATGATGTTACGAACAGTTGAGTCGCTGTGCATATCTTATACGGTTTAGTCATTTCCTTCGGGTTTCAACACCATGCATTTTGTTGTATTGCATTGTCTTGTGAAGTTAGAAGAGCATGGCTTGTAAATACGAACTTCACAATCTGTCAATTTTGTTTCTCTGCTTGTGGACACATTCAAAAACCTTAGAGCACGTTTTCAGTTGCGATGGCTTAAAATGTGAAACAAATGTTAACTTGCAATTATTTATGATACTCCGAAAACTATGAACAATGATAGCTCTGCTGCCACGTTTGATGTGAAACCGAATCGACGAATCAGAGGTTTTCCTCAACTTCCACGACGGTCCTACGTACTGCAAGCACGATTCACCGCAAGTTGCTCTTGCAAGGAAAAAAATTGCGTTTCTGATTCATACCAATTATTACCCCTGCATAACGTGAGTTGTCTCGGGGCAGGTATTGATCTTCTTTCAGTACTGAACATCATATGCATAACGCCACCAAAGTGTTAGTACAGTTTCGTTAGCTTGTGTTTTGTTTGCATTTTCCTCATGTTTGGTTTTCTGTCTCGTGCCACCTAACGTGTACTATCTCTTGCGTTTTTTACGTGAATTTTAACATAAACGTACATAATAAACTTTTAACCAAACATGGATTAAAATGCGAAACCAAACACGCCATCAAACACGCCATCATAGTGATTTAATCCGTATTGTGATAGAAGAAGGAATGTGCTCTATTCTCAAGTGAACAACACATAATGTAAGAACATTATTCTCAACAAGAAAATCCATTTCAGGAAAGTTCAAACATATTCATTATGTTTGTAATATTCTTTAAAGTTTCCGAACACAATATCTGAACATGTAATCATATTTAAAATATTATTTTATTGTCATGTTGTATATTAACATTATCCATAAAAAAATGTTTTTTCTTTTTTTGCAAAATGTGCTTCCAATTCATATTTACTTGCATGGTTTTGTTTTCTTCCAAAATAATTTATCCTCACATTGAACGCAAAAAACAGGTGTTGTTAGGTTCTAATTTTTCTATATATAGATTAAAACCTATACAATATTATAATTTCCAAAAAATTTCACTAGTTAATGATAGAAATAGAAAGTGTGTGATATTAGGAATTTTAGCTCAATTACTTTTACATATCTAATTATCTAAAAAGATTGGACAAAAGAAAGTGACACGTGGGGGCAATAATTCCCTCCTTTAATTTTATCCCCTCTCCTTTCGCATTATTATTATTATTTTTTTCTTTTTAAAAAAGGTTAACGGTTAAAGCATCATCTCATAGGGTAGTACCAGATCTGTGCCATTTCTTCGAACACAGAGGCATGGACGAGAAGCTCATACAGCGGTTAGAATCGGCGGTGTCACGCTTAGAGTCGCTCTCCGCCGGATTCCACGCATCCGCCTCGGCAGCCGGCGCCGCCGACGCTTCCGATGCGGCGCTCGATCCGTCCGTCGTTGCGTTCGCCGATCTGATCGACCAGTACGTCGCTAGGTTTTCCCGCGCTGCGGAGGCTATCGGAGGACAGGTCTTGGTTGTCTCGAAACTTGTGCAGGAAGCTTTCGATGTTCAGAAAGAGCTTTTGATTAAGCTCAAACAAACACAGGTTCGTCATTGCTCTATCATTTTTTTCCGTGTCGCGAGGAATGTTTGTTTTGGTGCGGGATTAACGAATTTGGATGTTTGCATTGTGTGTGATAATATTGACATGTCCAAAAAATAGTGAGAATATTGATGGAATATAGTCTGATACCGATTGAACAAAATGTGGTGGCATTCTCTGTCTGATTTTTTATGGGAGTTTTGTGTATGTATTTAAATTTAAATCAGTGGTTGTTATTGTGGATTCGATGCTTCTTTTACCTGTCATGGCTGACAAAAGGTGGAGCTTCCGTGTTCCCTGGGGTATTTGAGTTTACAATAGCTTGTGAAGCGAGATTCAGAATCAATTGCTCTTGTAAATGAAATAAAAGGTTTACCGCCAAGAGAAATCGAATTTAGTTTGTAGAAAAGGGAGCACATATAGTTTGCTCGTGCTGTAAGGTTTTATTTTTTTTTTTGGACTTTATGTCACTAGTGTTTGTAAATACTGAGTTAGTATCTCTCGTCATTATTTATTGTGCAGAAGCCTGACCTAGCTGGGTTGGGTGAATTTCTGAAACCATTGAATGGAGTGATCACGAAAGCTAGCAAATTGACAGAAGGAAGGAGATCTGATTTTTTTAATCACTTGAAGGCTGCTGCTGACAGTCTATCAGCTCTAGCATGGATTGCATATACAGGGAAGGATTGCGGTAAGTGATAAATGATTCTTTTATTGGATGAATATTTATCCTTCGGTGTCTTATGTTTCTTGTGTTTTTTCAAGGTATGAGCATGCCAATTGCACATGTGGAAGAAAGCTGGCAAATGGCTGAGTTTTACAGCAACAAGGTATTCTTGATGCCTGTCAGAATCTTATTAATTTGTCTTAGATATAAAGGAGTCCGCGCAAGTGATCTCCCTGATAATTTTAGCAATTTGTACGATATACTTGCATTTAAAAAGTGTCACTTTTACTTTGAAATAAATTGTATAGGTGTAGTCTCTTGCTGAGTTACATCAGCTTATAATGGATGAGAAAGGAAATGAGTTACGATCAGCAACCTTAATGTTTATATGCTTAGGCTCAGAAATTTGATTTTAAATGTCTTTACCATTTACTTTTGGCAAGATTTACTTATGGATTGCGGTGTATTGATCAGGCACTAGCCTATTCGTCTTATTTTTTACACTTCCTATCTCATATTGCTTGCTATTTCATGGGTTAAGGATAATGATCTTGCCTTACTTTTGGTTGTATATTTAGGTGCTTGTAGAGTACAGAAACAAAGACCCAAATCATGTTGAATGGGCAAAAGCTCTTAAAGAGTTGTATCTGCCTGGATTGAGAGATTATGTCAAGAGCTTTCATCCTTTAGGCCCTGTTTGGAGTCCAACAGGAAAAGTAATTGCTCCAACAAAAGCTTCTGCTCCTGCTGCACCTGCCGCCCCTCCCCCTCCACCTGCTTCTCTCTTTAGTTCTGAATCATCTCAGGCTTCATCTTCTAAGCCTAAAGAGGGGATGTCAGCTGTTTTTCAGCAAATCAGTGAAGGAAGTGTCACTTCAGGTAGCTTGTTCGTACTCTTACACTCTTGATTGAACATTCAGCAATCAACATCTATGATGAATTATAAATTTTGTCTAATAGGTTTGAGAAAGGTTACGGCTGATATGAAGACTAAGAATCGCACCGATAGAACTGGAGTTGTTGGCACTATTGAAAAAGAAAGTCATGCAACTTCACGTGCGCCTTCTAAAGCAGGACCTCCAGTATTTGAACTTCAAATGGGCCGCAAGTAGGTTTATATGCGTGTTTGAGTCTCTTAGTTACTATGTGTATAGAAGTGAATGCCAATAATTTCACTATTCCATCTCCCCAACCCAACCCGACTAATCTCTCCCAATGCAGATGGGTTGTCGAGAATCAAATTGATAAGAAAGATTTGGTCATTGGAGATTGTGATGCAAAACAGTCTGTATATATTTATGGATGCAAAAACTCCGTTTTGCAGATTCCAGGTAGTTCTTCTTTCATTTCTTTTCCTATTTGGTATCGAACTTATCACTTGGTGAAAAGGTTACAAGTGACTAAATCACTTCTAAACAACTCGCAGACAAGGTCAACAATATAACTATTGACAAATGCACAAAGATGGGAGTTGTATTTAAGGTCTGTGAAACATGAGAATTTGATATTTAATAATATCAGAAATGTAATCAATTCATTGAGAGATGAAAATTCATTTGTTTTTGTCTTAATATGTAGGATGTTGTTGCAGCATTTGAGATTGTAAACAGTAATGGGGTTGAGGTTCAATGCCAGGTACCTAGACTCCATTTTCTATTTTTTTCCCTCAATCCATAACGTCTTCCAATGCTGTTGGCGTGCGTTGAATATCATATTATTCTTCCCAGTAAATATTTTAATAGCTGTACCGATCTTACTAATTATAGAACTGATAAGATGCACGTGATAAGAGTTTAAAATTAATACCAAATAAATACTTCATACGTCAAAATTGATTTAGTTATTCTCCTGCTCTCTTTTACTGATTACAGGGTGTAGCTCCTACAATTTCAGTGGACAACACTTCTGGCTGCCAGCTATATCTGAGCAAAGACTCTTTAGAAGCATCCATAACTACAGCGAAGTCAAGCGAGATCAATGTCTTGGTTCCTGGTGCTGAAACTGACGGTGATTGGGTATGCTTTAGTTTTTCTCTTCTATATTTGATATTGAAGAGTTTGATTCCTCATCATCTGAGCAAAAACTCGTTAAAGAGTTGTATTTCCTCTAATTTCTTCTAGATAATTTTGATGTCTTAATAATTGAAAATTAAATACTGGAGTCTGTTTTTCTGATTGTTATCGATGCTGTTTACTACAACTTGGAAAATAGGAGTGTGTGGCGGCCAGACCCAAAAATGCTCTAATGGGATAGTAGAAAGTGGGATGATTACCAGCTTAAATATTATTATACGAACTAAATAATTTTAAAATATTTACTCCAAAAAAAACAAAACACAGGAATAAAGTTAAAAATTAAAGATGGTGAAAAATAAAATAGACTGCAGTAGATAAAAGTTAGGACAGTGTGAATTGTGAGGTATGAATGAAGAAGAAACAGCATACAACGATACATTATAGCGTGTGATATTGACTACTTATAGAAGTTGTTTTGCTCCCACCTCAACTGTACTTGGCGATCTGAATTTGCCTGCCTATATATTTAGAATCTTATTTAAAAATTGTAAAATTATTAAACTGGATGCATGATCGTGGTAAGATATTAGAAGTGATATCCAAATTTTAATCACGTGTTCTGTTTCAGGTGGAGCATTCTTTGCCACAACAGTACATTCATGTGTTCAAGGATGGGCATTTTGAAACAACTTCTGCTTCTCATTCTGGAGGTTAAATTGACTCGCAAGTTGAAGTTTCTATTTATTTTGGAATGCTGTGGGAGTGGCTTCAATTTGTTGTTTCGTTAATTCATTTACAAATACAATCATATGAATAGGTTTACCATATACTCGTTGCTTATGCTAGCGGTTTTTCCATGGGTTTATTGAACCATTGGAATCCTCCGTACGATTTTTGGTTTTGGTAGTTTGCTTCTTCTTGGGCATGTTTGTGTCCTAAGTTGCATCATGCAATCGGGTTTTTAGTTTTCAGAGGACCTTTACAATCTGAATATCTTGGTTTGTTCTGGTGTCTTGCGTATTTTGAGCGTAGAGCAATGATGATGTACTTGGTTTATTCGGAAAGGTGTTTGTTCTCCCAGTTTGTAATGAGAAATGACGAGTTCTTGGCTTTTCTTCTTATATTGTTGGTCAATATTTAAACCGTCTCAAGTCTGTTGGAACTTAATAGTCTTAACTAAAAAGGTGAAACAAGGAGAATGCAACAAATTGTTTTTTCTTGTATTATTATTTTTTTATATAATTTTACAATAACATGTTAATGAACTATTAATTTATGTTGTCTTTCGATGGTTTAACAATCTTCTTGGAACTGAGTATTAAAACATATGCCAAGCTTGTGACGATTTCAACTTGACTTTATATATTCGTTTCTAAAGACGAATAGAAAACAATTCAAGGCTCACAAACTTTTCATTTTTAACTATACATTATTTTAGTGTAATTAGAAATCACAAAAGTGTCAACCTCTTTGACTTTTGACTCTTCTTTCAAATGCATTAATTAATTAATGTCTTGTTTTTTCATATTTCTTTTCTTCTATATTTATTTTACATGGTTTTTCTCTTTTTATTTTTATCACGTCGGTTGTTGTATTTTTTTATCCTTTCTTTTACGTCTTTGGTTCCCTTACATCTTTTCAAAGTCCACGTGAATTGATACACGAAACAAATTAAATCAGTTTTCATTTAGTTTTATCACATATCATCCCTTTCCCCTTTGCAGTTTTATCGTATCGTGTTTATTATATAATGATTAATGTAATTGTCAATTGTGGGTTAGTATCTCATATTTCGTTTTCCTTTTATTTTAAATAACTGATAATCTATTTTTGGTGTGAGACCACATTATTTTGTGAAAAAAATTTGGAAGAATGATATAATGTTTTCTTGAACGTCAAATATTATTCCTTTATATTTGTATTCAATTTTTATAGATAAAAATATATAAAGATTTTCTGTATTTACCTTTTTAAGTAACTTCAAATATTTTCTGCAATTTTCTTACGTGTAATTTATTTTCATTGCAGATATTATTTAAATTCATCCATTTTGCTTAAAAAATATATAAATTGTCCATCGTTTAAATTTAGATTTGACATTTAAACAAGTCAGTTTGATGATTAGTATTTAAAATTCCCTTAAGAATTGAATTGCTCGCTAAGAAATGTCCTATTATTGAGAAAGAACATATGATGCCTTTTAATAAAACTAATGAATATCACAATTTTCAAATAAAAGTAATTTATATTCATTGTTCGTATTATTGATTTTGAATGAAGTAATTATTAATTACTGTTCTAACTGTAAAATTTGCTTAAAGTTTTTTCTCACACTTTATAAGCAGGTTTCAACATATTTGTACCTATACCTTGACACTTTATTTTAGAGTCTTCTATAATCTTCTTAAGAAAATTTTCTTTATGAACATCACAGCTTATTCTTCTTTATTTTCTTTACTCCTTTTGTTTTTTCTTTTTGGGGCTAAAAAGTTGAAACTTCTGTGTAGTTTTGTAGGCACCTTTTATCTGGTTCAAAGGAGAATGCAGATTCGAAGCTTTGTGCTAAATCAGCTTAAAACCACAAATCCCGAATATTTTTACCTCGTTTCGCCCGTCTCTCTGTCGGGAGAATTTATGTTCGGTTCCTTTTATATACTTGCCAATTTAATAAATACTACTGGTGTTTATAATAATAAAAGAAAGACATAATCAAACTAGCCTGTGAAACTACACATCCTCATAATTTTCAACATTCAAACAGTGTAACTTCCTCATAGATATTTCTACATATACTAAAACATAATGTGTCAAAGGTTATCTTTCTTACTAATCACTATTCTAACCCTAATATTTATCCTTGGACCCATGCAGTTATTTAAAGTTGTTTTTTCAAAACACTTTGTTTCTATAGTTAGAAATTCATCTTTACATCTTCCACATCCTTATCAGCATGCCTTTGGTGTGATATATTTTTCCCTTTCCCTGCTTTTTCTTTTTTAGCACAATGGTTTTAGCTTTCATTTTCACGTTCCCTTCATAAGAACATATTCTCGAACTACAAACTCGAGACTAGTTGGTGGAAACTGATCAACTCTTCATCTAAAACACCATGGCTACACATTTTAACACTTCATTCCTCCTCCACCTTTCCCTCATCATCACTGCACTCTACAATGCTGGTCTGTTCTCTAATTCCATATTCTTTCTAACCATTCCAATACCTTTCTAAGTTTTTCTTTCTTTTTCATTTTTATGTTTCAAACTTCTCGGGAAAATCTATGAACACTCTGAATGAACAACATGAATGAACAACGTGTTTTCAAGTGCAACCGTGAAGCTTCTTCAGCGTTTCTTAAACACCACAACCCTTCTCTCAAAGTTGGATTTTGATTCGATTTTTAAGCTGTTTTATAATTCTAGTGTTGATTTGGCTTCATGGTCAGTGATCTCACTTAAAGAATATAATGTATTAGCGAATAAATTTATCCACGAAAATGATTTTTACTTCACACATTCTACAGTCATTAGTAAATACGCTTTTAAAGAAATATATAAAAATTATTTTATGATTGTTTTTTACTGAATCTTCTTCTTGTTGCAGTTTCGCAACCCTTCATCGGCGTGAACTACGGCCAGGTCGCCGACAACCTTCCGGCGCCGGAAGTCTCGGCAGAGCTTCTCAAGTCTACGACCGTCGGAAAAGTCCGTCTTTACGGTGCTGATCCGGCGATCATAAAGGCGCTAGCGAACTCCGGCATTGGAATCGTCATTGGGGTGGCCAACGGCGACATTCCGAGTCTGGCCTCTGATCCTGACGCGGCGACTCAGTGGGTCAACGCGAACGTGTTGCCACATTACCCCGAAAGCAACATCACTCTGACCGCCGTCGGCAACGAGATCATGGGCTCCGGCAACGATGGCCTCGTCTCGCAGCTTCTCCCGGCGATGCAAAATGTCCAGAATGCCCTCGAATCGGCCTCACTCGGCGGCAAAATAAAAGTTTCGACGGTGCATTCTATGGCCGTGTTGACTCAGTCGGAGCCTCCCTCGGCCGGGTCGTTCGACCCAGGTTTGATGGATATCCTCCAACCGTTGGTAGTTTTCCTGAAGAATAATGAGTCACCTTTCGCCATCAACCCATACCCGTTCTTCGCTTACCGGAGCGACCCGAGACCCGAAACACTCGCATTCTGTCTATTCCAACCAAATTCGGGTCGGGTCGATCAGGGTAGCGGGAAGGTCTATTCGAACATGTTCGACGCTCAGGTCAGCAATTTGTTTTCCCTTTATTATTTTAATAAATTTGTCACCACAAATTGTACTCACACTCACCAATTTTTATCAAATTTATATTTTCACTTTTTAAATTACATAATAATAATAATAATAATAATAATAATAATAATAAATCAGAATAACACATATTCATGAACTGAAATAGATAGAAGTAATGTATTATTTTGTGTAATTTCACCAAACATGCAGGAAATACGAATGTAAATTGTGGCATGTTCTCCACGTACCCAATTTCGATGCATAGTTGCTAAAATAGTTTGTCAAAAATTGAAAAATAAATCAACTTTAAAATTTAAAATCTTTTTATGAATTACTATTTAAGTGTAAAGAGTCTGCTTCTGCAAATTATTCCTCAAGTTTAGCTTTATTCCATAGTGTACGACACCAGTATCAATTATTTTTTTCCTTTTTAAAATATTTTAACAAAAAATTATACATACATTCCATATGGCATATCAAAATTCGAACTTAATATTCCTTTTTTAACTTTGGTCACTAATGCGAATATAATTAACCTTTATATTCCACCTCATGCAGCTTCACTCTCATCTAACTAAAATCATCTTTTTATGCCTTTCCGCTGTGTAGTTGTCAAAAATTGATGTGATGGCAAGTGTTATGATCCAACTTCCAAGTCTATATGCATAAAACACTGTTCTTGCTTTCGATAATAAACACAATATAGTTAATAGTTCTTAGGTATTGCAAGAGAATAAAAAAATAGTTTTTTCGTCTCATGTTCTCCACAGGCGTGAAACAATGAATTGGTTGGATTTTATTTGAAGAATTTCATAACACCTATGGTTTGATTCTCGCAGAAAAGAAAGCGAAAAGACGAAGGGGATAGAGAAGAAAAAAAAAAGTCTTTAAGTTAGTTTGATTAAAGAGAAAATGAAAAAAAAAGTAAAAGTTTTTATCTTATTTGATTGCGTATGAGGTAAAAGAGAAGAGAAAACTATGTATTAATAACATAAATATCACTAATAAAAAAAGTGCATGAAATTAATAAAATTTTGATATTTTTTATTTTTACAAGATATGTTAGTACCTTTTTTTTAATCGGAGAGCACAAAAGGAGTTAGGCCATTTACGTATGAAAAAGTATACTTCAAGTATTCATAAAATGTTTAAAATAAAAGTGTTCAAAAACCTATCTCATTTTTTTTTTCTTTCATCTATAATCTATAATAATATTCAACAAAATTTCTTAAATTAGGTATACTTTTTTTAATTTAAAAGGGACAGGATAACTTCTCATTTAAAAACAATCCTATAGTTTTCTAATTTTTATATTTTAAAAAATTATATATTTTAATATAATAGAATCTGTCTAACATATAATACTAAATTTGTCCCATTGCAATGTTCTTGTGATTTTTGGTGGGAATATGCAAGTGATGCTAATGCTATAGTATTGTTCATTGATGTTTTGGGTGTATGCATGATTGGTGCACTGATTTTTGTTCCACATATTGAGCATAGGTGGATGCTGTGCACAATGCTCTGAGCAGTATGGGATTTGAGGACATGGAGATTGTGATTGCTGAGACGGGATGGCCCTCTCGTGGGGACACCAATGAAGTAGGAGCCACTGTTCAAAACGCCAGAGCCTACAATGGAAACCTAATTGCACACCTTAGATCAATGGTTGGAACTCCTTCAATGCCAGAGAAATCTGTGGAAACATTCATTTTTGCACTCTATGATGAGGATTTGAAACCTGGTCCTGCATCTGAGAGAGCATTTGGCCTCTTCAAACCTGATCTTACCATGTCATATGATGTTGGACTACTTGACAAGTCTAGCTCAACCCATAAGGTCAAGAAAGAAATTAATCATCTTAAATCTAAGACTTATGTCACATGCATACATTTGTTATTTTAGGATATGAATTTGCATTCATTTTTAGTAACATGGTAATTTGTGTTTCCACAGAATCCACCCACTAGTCCTGTGACTGCAGCTCCTAAAAGGGAAACACAATGGTGCATTCCAAAAGTGGAAGTGGGTGAGGCTCAATTGCAGACAAATATTGATTATATCTGTGGTAGCCAAGTTATAGATTGTGGACCAATTCAACCAGGAGGTGCTTGTTATGAACCTAACACGCTCTTATCTCATGCTGCCTTTGCCATGAATCTCTACTATCAGAAGGTTGGAAGAAATCCATGGAACTGTGATTTCTCTCAAACAGCAATGCTTACATCTCAAAATCCAAGTAAGTTTTCTAGCCCATTTTTCTGGAATCTATGCCTAAGAAGACAATCATAGTTCTATTCTCTATATATCACTAAATGCCATACACAAAATAAATTTTAGAGACGTACAATCTGAATTTTCGATCAACAATAGTTTGATTATATATCTCCATGTACATAATCTTTTACTGACAAGTTTCAGTTGTGACTCTAACATTTTAGAAATGGTTTGCCTTGTGAATATTGTTGCATTGTGCTATATGAGTTGTTCTTGTTTCTAACTAACTATTGGTATTCATGTAGATTCCTTTGTGTTAGTTATCTAACTTGATTTTCCTCCAACTTGTAGGTTACAGTTCTTGTGTTTATCCTGGTGAAAGTACCTGAAAAGGCTTAAACTTTGTCTGCTAAAAAAATTATTTACACTAGAATTGGATTAAGGAATAAGGGTCAATCATTTGGCCTCTTTTATTATTCATGGCATAATTTTCTGTTGCTCTGTATTTGGACCTAAGGATCTCTCCAATTTTCTCAGAAGTGGATGAAATCGTAATCTTTAATTTTAGTATAATGAAAATATGAGACAAAAGCATGGATGAAAGTTATCAAACAAAATTTTTAATAACTTATCAGTTTTTCTCAAGCTAGTGATTATACTTAGAAGGGCACTTTTTTTCACTCTATTTTTACTACATCACTTATCTTCACTATTTTCTTGTAGTAAAATATATTGTGAAAATTTGTTACTTAAAAGAAAACGTTGTTTATTTATCACATGAAGATTTATGTCATTAATTTAACTTTGGAAATGATGGGTATAATTTAAAAGACCTTAGCTCCTAAGTATTAGTTCGTAATTTATTGGTAAAATAGTTTCCAATTATGTGATGTGATGTCTTTCTATTTCTAGTCAGCCTTATATTAACTAGGGAATATGTTTATTTTTTGTTTCAACCCATTTTATTTTAGGGTTTTGGAGAACTTTTATGGAGGTGTATGTTAGAAAAGTACACCATCAAGGAAAGAAAAAAAAATGACAGAGAAAAATGAAACAGAATAAAAGTATGAATCTGATCATTTGCTTGTTAACCTAAAAGAACATCAATATATAGATATCATCTTTTTAAAGCTTCCATGGGAAGAAAAATATCCTCAAGTTGCTTTTATGAAAACAAAAGCTAAATTCGCTTATAGTTCTTTAAATAGAATAGAAAATTAAATAAAAATGCAGCAATATTTATTTGGAACTTTTAAACTTCTTATATATACGCCGTTTAATAATTTCATACAAAATGAAATTAAATAATTCAATTAAATTAACTCGCAGGTAATTTTATGGATAAAAAAAATTACTCAATTTTATTTTACTTCTACGTCTCTTTAACTATATTCTACATCAATTTCGAAATACTCATCAATTAACTTATCTCTAAAAGGTATTTCACTATACATCTATATGTTAATTAACTTATCTCTGAAAGATATTTCACTATACATCTATATGTTTCAAGTGTAGTAGGTGTAAATAATATCTATGTGATTGATTTTTATCTTATTTTTTCTCCAATTAAATTTAATTCGATGCAGCTGAGTCAATTTTATGTTTTCTACATTGGAACCTAATTATTATTATTAAGTTGAGTTGAGTTATAGAGTTAAATGGTTTTAAAAATAATTATTCATTAAGAACAAATACCTAAAAATAATTTTTAAAAATATCTTAAAAAATATAAGATAAAAAGAATATTTATAAAACATACATAAATAATATTCATATGATAAAATATAAAATTATTAAAAAAATATTCCTTCCTTTTTTAAGCCTTTTTTAAAGTGTCGGACTTGAGAAGAATTCATGTTTCTATTTATTTATCATTTGCAAAGTTTAATCAATTATATTTACGCGTCTCCTAATCTTTAAATAATTTACATGTACATTTATTATACGGGATGAAGAGAGAAAGAGGTAAAAAAAAATGCAAATATTTTATTATAATTTAGAAAAAAAAATATTCGTTTATTCCAAAAAATCTTAAAAACAAATAAAAAAAACATTTTTTTACTATATATTTATTTATTATGTAGTTGAGTTCATGTATTTGAAATTTAGAAACTTCCAATTCTAATTAACTGTAGATAAAACTCAACCAGTCTCAAATATGGTTCTGGGATACATAGTTTTTGTATTATTAAATTTTGTTGAACTTAATAAACATCAATTCCGTTGTCGTCCAGCGGTTAGGATATCTGGCTTTCACCCAGGAGACCCGGGTTCGATTCCCGGCAACGGAAGTTTTTTTGTGTTTTTTCTTCTTTTGTGCTTTTTTTTTTTTTTTTTCCTTGTACCAATGGGAAGCAAATATAAAATACTAAGTTTTGAACACTTTTCACACAAACTCATCTCCTAATTGGGTAGGTTTCACATTTGACTTTTGGAATGAGACAAAGGCCATTGTAAAGTATAACCTTCTCAAATCCTACTTTGTTTCAAAACAAAAAGTTGGCGCAGCAAAATCGGGTAGGTTTGAAACCAAGTTGAACATTCTCTAATATTTTATGCCACCAAATTTTGTAAGTCAAATATTGGAACCAAGTTTTTTTGGATTTCTTATGAGTTTAATTTTAACGATACAGCTATACATGATGTAAATTAAGGAATCTATAATTTAAGGGAAAGCTTATCTTTAGACTATATTAAAAGTCTATTTGTATTACTTTTGATTTCGTAATTTTTATGTTTCATATTTGAGACGGTGTAAGAAATGTTTTTTTTTTTTTTTTACAAAAAGTATTAGAATTATTACATCTAAAAATTTTGTTTACCATGATTCAATTTGTTGAGATTCAGCTCAGTATATGTGTCTTTTAAGACTTAGTTATTTAATTTCAAACTTGTTTAGTTAGAAAACTAAAATGAGTCAAACTCAACTTGATAAAAAACAATTTATAGTATTTCTTTGAGTTATATGAAAGCTGAGGTGACCTTTGTTTTTAAATGTGCAAACTCGTAATTTAATTTGCGAAACTAAACACAGACGCTCTAAGGAGGACATCCAAAATGAATTCTTATTCAGATATATTTATCCAATATTTTTCATTTGGGGTAATTTTTATCTTTCTGTTAATTGAACTTAGTGTTTTACCTTTTTATTGTATAAAAAGATGGAAAATGATTATTCTAACCATTATATTGACAAGTAATATCTTAATTGTGAAATAGTAAAAATATCAATTAGTTAACAAACAGAAATCACAAGCTTAATCTTAATCTTTCTTCTAAAAATATTTATTATGATGTGTAAAATAATGTTAACATTATACCATTACACTCCTCTTCTAAAATATAACAAAAAAATGGGTGTTGTTAATAAGAAATTAATGTACCATAAACACTCATCTTCTAGAATATAACAAAAAATGGGCGTTATTAATAAGAAATTAATGTGATAAATTTATTTATGTTGATACAACCTGCTTGTTAGATTGGATAGGTAAGTAAAAGATGATACTTCTGGTATCAAATAAAAGAAAAAAGTTATTAATGTAGTAGTCTCCTATATAAGAAAATCTTGGACTAGTTTTACATTATTTTCAATAACATTCATTTGGTAGAAAATTTTGTTTTTATGGCTCTCTTTTGGGTCTAAAAAAATATTTCCTCATCCATTTTGTTAGATCTCATTTTTTTAATCTTTTAATGAGTATTTTTAATCTTAGTGTCCATTTCAATTGAAAAAAATACTTATAAAAGGTACTTTAATATTAAAGTTAATTTTAAATATTATAGTTTTTTTAGGATAAAAAAATTACTTATGTTACTGATCTTATTTATATTAATAGGTAAAAGGTGATTTTGACATGATTAATTTGATAGTTGATGATTGTTTAGGTTATTAATATCAGAAGGACGAAATATTATATAAGCAATCTTTGTTGGATAGCTCGAAAACGGATCAATAAAAACTCACATAATCCGTATTCACTTTTGTCGTATACTTTTTAATCCTATTTCACTAGTTTATTTGTATCCGACTACATGATGATACTTCTTTTAACCAATTCTCATTAGATAACCACTTCATCTTAACATAAACGATTGAATTAAAACATCTATTTTTATCGCTTGATTGAAAAAATCAAATACTTTTTTTTACTTTTAACAATAAAACAAATTATATTATTCAAATAAATAAGATAAACTTCTTTTATCAATGACTTTCAGATTATATTTAGAAAGAAAATAATAAAATAAAATATTTATAATATTTAAACAGTGTTCTTAACTATGTTGTAAATATATATGTTGTATAATAAACTTTCATGTAGGAGAGAAATTAAAAACATTGCTTTAACTTAATCATTATAGTATAACCTAAATTCACACTGTAAACTAAAATTCATAGATTGAGAACAACAAAAGTCAAAAGAATCAATATTGTTTGAATAAGAACAACTCAAAATTCAACATACACATGTTTATGTTAAGTGGCAATGAATCAAATTATCTTTGAAAAGTGAGTCCTAGAAGCATTGTCGGCTCAAGAAAGATTCACACATGCACTGTCAGAAGTTAAGAAGATAGAACCACAACTTATTTCCTTTCTTACTGCCTTGTTTAACTGGAGGAAAAATAGAGAAAGATAAAGTACAAAAATGAAAAACTTAAAAGAAAAGCAAAAAAAGAAAAAAGAAAAAATATAAAATAGATTCGATTTTATGTAGGCGAAAATTTTACTGTGCGGATCTCATCAATTTCTTTCTGATTTCCATTGTCTTCCTCTGTCCATTTTGAAGCCCACCCAAACAGTCCCTTAACTCCAACATCCTTAACTCAAATTCATCTTACAAATTATTAACCTTTCCCATAATATATGTCGTAAAACTGAAATAAAAAGCAGTGTGAGAAACATGGTTTACCCAACATCTTCCCTTCTTCCTTAATTGGTCTGTGAGCTTAGGGAGCCCAAATGTCTGTGGCGGAGCTCAAGGAGCGTCACTCCGCGGCCATCGACACCGTCAACAATCTCCGGCACCGATTGAAGCAGAAGCGTCTTTCTTTGCTCGACACGGATAGTATGACCCTTTTTTTTTCGTTTCATTTTTTTTGTTGGCATTATTAGTGATTTTTTTTTAGGTTGAACTTGTAGAACATGGTGCTAATAATTGGTCTTAGATCTTGCTGATTGAACACTTTGTTTGATGGGAATTTTTCAGTCTGTGAGTATGCGAGGTCTCAGGGTAGAACACCGGTGACCTTTGGACCTACGGATCTGGTTTGCTGTAGAACTTTGCAGGGTCACACGGGAAAGGTACCCTTTGTTTTCTTTTTTCTTTATGCTTTTTTTTTTTTTTTTACATTTATTTTTTTTTTTTTTTTTTTTTTTTTTTT
>Ga0209489_102453_pt1 | contig 37811 bp, 11 predicted proteins | sample SiratrowhiteBW_FD_187527 | JGI IMG/M metagenome (GOLD analysis project Ga0209489, IMG submission 187527) | Root nodule microbial communities of legume samples collected from California, USA - Siratro white BW (SPAdes) (version 2) | ecosystem: Host-associated > Plants > Roots > Nodule | place... | reverse complement strand
GAAGAACAAGAAAAAAAAAAAAAAAACTAATGGGGAGAACTTACGGAGAAGGCAGCGGCGCCCACTAATCCGAATAGGAAAAATCCCCAAGGAATGATATCATGCACTTTCTCGTCCTTCCGATCGCTCACGTCTTTGTTCATCATGAATCAAAACAATATCACAATTCAACGATTCCAATCACCAAATGTTCCTCAATCCAAACACACTTCTCTCTCAATTTCTGAGAGTTACAAACTCTTCTTTTCTTCTCTCTCAGAAGCTATTACAAAAAGCAGCTGTAATGTATGTGTATTTTTTGAACGGTGTCAAACCATATTTACTCTCATCGAAACCGCCAGAATCGGTCCGTTCAGTTATTATTAATCCGAATCATCACTATGACGTGACACCAATCGTCCGGTTCAAATCGACCTTTCCTCATATTGGGCCATAATGGGCCATAGCAAAAAAGGCCTGGCCCATTCTAAATCACCGGTTCGATACCGTTGGATTCCACCAACCGACACTCCAACATACTCTCGCTTTTTTTTTTTTCGACATTGCCATTTCCACTGGCACGAGAACAAAAAATAACACACTTTTTTCTTTTTTTCTTTCTATTTGTATTGCGTGTAACTCAGATCTAGCGTTTGCATAATGAAGGTTCTGTAGGATTGTTTCGTTTACCGGTAATTCGTGATTTTGGGTTCCTAAGGCGTTTTCAGTGCATTGATGTAGCTGCGTTGCTTTTCGTGTTTTCTCATCGGCATTGTGGTGAAACCGTGGAAGCGTTTTTCATTAACGTTTTTCTGATTCGTGTGATGCAGATTAGTGTAACTGAAACAACGCGTTTTTGCTGTAAGAAGATTCGACAATAGAAAAAAAGTTATGTCGAGGAGACCGGGGAATCCTTCTAGAAGGTTCGGTGACAGTGGCGGTGGATTGTTCTCTTCGAAATCTAGGTCGCCGCCGGTTTTGTCGATTGCACTCGTAGTTTTGGTGAATTTTTATTTTATTTAAATTGATTTAATGAGGTGCTTTCACTTTCGGTGATTTTTTTTCTGATTGATTTGGTTTTGGTGATTCTACAGGGTGGTTTGTTTGTCATTGGCTATTTTTACCGGGGCTCAGGTTTGTTCTACTTTTTTCGTTTTGTTACTGAGATGTACTTTTGGTTTGTTTTTGTTTATCTACGCAATTCAACGTCACTTGTTTTTTCGAACAGGTGGATTTGGCAGCCGTTTAGATTCTGTTAGCAGGGTTGAAGGTAATTTCCAATTTTTTACCCCTCTTTACTGTGAGAATTCATTACATGGTCCTAGATCACTAGGATCTAGACCAATTTACATGTGAGAGGCACATGATTTCTCCTAGGTTGTGATTTGTTTCACTGTCAATTTCTTGTCTATTTAAGATAAGAACAAAACTTTCCTTTAATGCAATCCTTTATCATGTGAATTATGTGATTGAGTGGAGAATAACACTAACAGTACCTAAAGAACTGTATTTGAGTTTAGTCTGAAAGGTATTATGTTGGTCTGCTATAAGTGGTATTATCTTGGTATTTTAGTTTGTATGCTATAAGTGGTATTATCTTGGTATTTTAGTTGGTATGCTATAAGTGTGTAGCGAGCAGAAGTTATTGATGATTATGTGAGGTTAACTCCTAGTTAGCGGAGAAGGTTTTTGACACTTGATGAATTTCGTTGAAGTTGATGGCTTAAGCAACAAGGCAAAGTTTTCTCATTTCGTTTGATGTCTACGCTTGACTGATGGATTGCTGCATCAAATGTGATTTTGTTGAGTTTTTTGTTAAGTGATCAAAATTTCAAGAACACTTTCTGCTCATTGGAATCGAAGGTGTTTGTGGTAATCAAAATTTTTGTATGGTGTTAACTCTCATGATGCTTTCCTCTTATTGAGTTGTCCATTAGAGGCTTGGTGCTGCCTGTGAATCCATGCATACAACAGATTTAACTTAATTTCTTCATTGTAGGAGTGTCTTCTGTGATTTGTTTTGTGATATAACTAGTCATATATGGTTCTTTTTGGAAAAAAAAAGAAAAGAAAAGAAAAAGTTGGTCTATATTTCAATTTAATTCTTCTAGCAGATTAAAGGTGTTCAGTTGTTTCTCTTTATGGAAATGTAATTGGCTTTTATTCATGTCTCCAAAGGTTGAAAAATCCACACTTGTACTTCCCTTTTTCTTGTGGTGGTATACATTTGTTGAATTTGATTCTTGAAAAGTAGCAACTTATCCCATAATATAAATTCCATATTTCTTTCTTGAAATGCATTTTCTACTGTCTTTTTCTCTGTTTCTTATTGCATTACTGAAACGAAAAAAAGAATGTTCATTTTGCTGTTTGTGCCTTTTTATTCTAGTTAGTTGTTTTGTCTTGTCCTCTTGTTTAGGATAGTAATATTGTGATACTTTTGCCATGTGTCAGTTGTCATCCTCTGAATTGTATTATAACTGTGACACTTTTAGTTGACTGGCTGTGCATAACTTATGATGACCATCTTCATACAGTTAATTTAAACAGTCCAAACATGTATCCAGGATTTAAATAGTTTTAGTTGCTGACACTAACTGGATCTTACGTAATGAGTGTTCTGTGCATTTGTCCTACCATGTAGTAAACAGTGTTTTTCAATGATTTGCTTCTTGTCTTTGCGGTTTCCCTGTTTTTTTGTAATGGCATTATTCTAAAGATTTGGGGGTAAGTAGAATAGGTGTCATGATAGTTATTTTCACATCACTCCAGTTTCCTAGATAGTTTTGATTTTCCTTCCTTTTGTTTGGATGATTAAAATCCTCCCAAGCTGGGGAAACCTTGGAAATGCTCATAAAAATTGAATATACCGGTTAGAGGATCACATGTTAATCCCTTTCTCCTTGATCCAAATATAACCAAAAAACCATGACTTAGTAGTATCTATCATATGTTTCATCTAGTGATCTTTGCCTTGAATTCACTTCTAGATATTCTGTAATAATATACGTTACTTCCGAATGCAGGTGATTATTTGTGCAGTGGAGAGGTCCAACAATCGATTCCCATTTTACAGAAAGCATATGGAGATAGCATGCATAAAGTTTTACATGTTGGTCCTGATACTTGCTATGTGGTCTCTAAATTGCTGAAGGAGGAGGAAACTGAAGCCTGGGGAGTAGAACCATATGATATAGAGGAGGCTGATAGTAGTTGCAAAGCACTTATCCATAGAGGCAGTGTGCGTGTGTCCGATATCAAGTTTCCTCTTCCGTACAGGCCGAAATCTTTCTCTCTTGTAATTGTTTCAGATGCTCTGGATTACCTATCTCCAAGATACCTCAATAAAACTCTACCGGATTTAGTGAGGGTATCATCTGATGGTGTTGTAATATTTACTGGTAAGAGCATTTTATGGAATTAATGTGGGTTCCCATCTATGAATTAAACTTATTCTTCTGTCTTAAGAATTTATTTTTATCTGAAACTGTCATGAAATGAATTAGCTTTACAGTTTTTGATAGAGCTAAATAGTAAATAGTCTTAGTTGATTCATGTAACTGATCCCAGTCCCATCTAGCTGTTTTTAAGTCCAAAAGTTTGGTTGTTATTGTTGAAGAGTGAATCCATCTAGTATGGTATTAATGTTTAGAGCATAAATGTTGTTTGAGGTAGTGTGTTTGAGCTTATGTGAACTCTTGAACTCCCTTTTATTTGACTTAGAAGTATGGAATGGTTGATGAGTTGTTGGGAGTTTGCGCTTTAAATATACTGCTTGTGCTGTTGCTTAAAAGACTATCATAGCAATAGTCAATATCAATAATCTCTTGGTTCTGTCACTGACTTATGATGAAATCTATAATGAAGGTTTTCCTACCACTCAAAAGGCGAAGGTGGCGGATGTTTCTAAATTTGGAAGAGCGGTGAGTAGATTTTACATAAAGAATAATAGAATGTTATCCATATTTTTGTAGATGTATTGATGTCAATTACTGAACCTGGATGACTAGAAGGTCTTGATCCTAGAATCTCAACCTTTTTGAAGCTAAAGATATTATCACCTGTATATATATATATATATATATATATATATATACACCTTTCATTTTTTTATATATAAAAAATGGGGGAAAATTAACTGATTCGTCTTGCTTCAGGCCAAGATGAGAAGTTCATCCTGGTGGGTCAAGTTTTTCCTCCAGATTAACTTAGAGGAGAACGAAGCTGCTTCTAAGAAGTTTGAACAGGCTTCCACGAAGAGTTCGTATGTTCCAAGATGCCAGATATTCCACTTGAAATCACTCCATTGATGTATGGATGGTACAGCATTGGAGATCTCTTAATGTTGCTTCTCTGTTTTGATTTGAAACAATTCCTTCTATAAAGTTAATTTAATTCTTTGAAATATACTCGCCTTAGATGGTGTATCAATTCTGTTGATAGATTTTTATTCTTTGAATTCCAGCCCCTGGCTGCAAAAGACAAATCAAGTTAGTATTTAACTAAATTATTAGTTGAATTAGGCTATCTATAAGTCGCAAGTAATATTCCTTCTTTTGTTGAGATATAAATTAAATGTCATATCTTCTTGAGTAATTTGTCAAAAGGTTGGATACACCACATTGTTTTAATTTTATTTACGTCTATCTCTACACCTTCGCTGTTGTAAGCAGTAAGAAATAATTCGTGATGACAAAAAAATCTATCCTATCACATACGTAATCATGTACTCCTAATAATTAACTAATGATCTTTCTGTCATCAGTTGATTATTACTTTTTGTTATTTTAACTGATAATTTAAGACAGTTCGAAAATATCAATAAATAGTAAACTGTTTATTTTTTTGTGTTAGTATTTTTAATCGAACTGGTTGAATGAACGAATATAGTTTGATTGATTATGATTGGTGAAAATTTATTTATCAGCATAGGTTAGAGAAATACAAGGAAATAATGAAATTGTTTTTTCATGTGTTGAAAATTAAGTTTAGTTTTACATTTTATATGAAATAGCTTGTATAATTTAGTTTATAGATTTTATTTTTTTTTAAACAATGCATGTTGTGATGTTTTGTTTATTTGCTTTCTCAAAATGTTTCTTACCTTCCTCTTCAGTAAAAAAGACAATTTTTTTTTTTGTATAATTCTTTTTTGAATAGCATGTGTTTAATAAAATGCTTTATTTTTGTTAACTAATTAAAATAAACACTGCAATGACTAAAACAAACAGCATAATATTAAATCTTTAAAGCTTAAAATGTTTTGTTTTGCATAAATAAGATTTTGAATAAAATTTGTATAAATGCTTTATTTTTGCGAGAAATTAAAATAAACAGTGCAATGACTAAAACAAATAGCATGATATTAAACGACAATTCAAAAAACTAGTTTGCAGGCAACTAATGATGGTATGAGTGGATGCAATGTTATTGTTTTGTAAAATAGCTTATTTGATATGAATTTAAATTATTTTTCTTCTTTCATATTATTTTTTAATTTTAAATAGATATTTTTAGGTTATCGTTGAAATGCAATTTAATTTTTAAATATATGAACTAAATTGTATTTTAATAATATTCAAAAACTAACTTTTAATGATGATATACATAATTTTATCTAGAATGAAACATGTGAAATAAGAAAACTCTTTTTGATAACTGTAGGTATGATTGATAAATTCAACTTGTAGCTGAAGGTTTTCAAATTAGTTGTAAGCTGAAAGTTATTTCTGTTAGTTTATTAAATAATGAATGTTGGTAAAACTATTACTATATGTTAAAGTAACTTAAAATGTAAAAGAAAATGGAAATATTTGTATCATATTGTTTTTTATATGATATTCTTATTTTATGTATAGACTTTGGTGCTTTTATAACTTTTGTGTATTATAACTTTCTTTTTTTATTTCTCTTCCAACCCAAATATGAAAAACTGAAGGAATCATCAAATCAGAGAGTACTTGAGTAGAATTTTAAAAAGCTACTTAAATAAGTTACTTAATCAATCACGTCCATTTTTCATAAGCAGAAGAATCTCTCAGGATCTAATGTCTCGAATTTCCGCTAAAAAAAAAATCAGCAGCTTTATATGTAACAGTTTATAAATTGTTAGCGTGAAACTTATGCATATTTATTAATTAAAAAAATGGAAACGAGATCTAAATTGCATTAAAATAAATATGTATGAACTGCTTGACCTAAAAAAACGTTGTATGAATGAAAACTGTCATCTTATTACATTTTTAATCACCTATTACTTTAGATATAAAATTAAAAACATTAATAACTTTATCCTAATTATAAGAAATAAAATTATATAGTAATTTATGGCATATATCAAAGAAATGTAAATGAAGTGTTTGGAATAAACTATTGACCGATATGAGACTATGTTAATGTTTAGTGAAATGAATTATTGAGGAAATTGAAGTTTGTGGTACTTACTATGAAGCCTTATATAGAGTAACCTCTTATAATTTATCACATATTTAATAAGTTTTTGGTTGAATTTTTTTATTGGATAATTTTCTTATATAAATTTAAGTTGTTTTTATAATAATATATATTGTTTAGACACAAAATTAAAAAAAAATTAAAGAATTTTTTAGATTAACTGATTAAAAATTAGACAAATTTAAATTTCATTTAAAAACTAAAAATATATCAAATTTATGTTTATTTTTTGGCTAAACCTTAGTTGAGATATTATTATTTCGATTTTAATTAGGATTTAATTAATTTGATTAAGTTAGAGGTGTTATAGACTTGACATTATTTTTTCAAATAATGTAAAAAAAAAAAAATCTTTCAAGTTAAAGTAAATTATAGTTACTTTCTTTTATCATCGTTGGTAAGTTTTCTTTTTGTTGATATAAGTAATTGTTATTATTTGTTCACAAGCCTTAATTTAAAATTTTTTGTCAACATCAAAATTAATTTTGGACTGATGATGAACACCATTGTTTTTAGTTAACATTAAAATATTTTATTTTTATTTGATGTCAATGAGATTGTTTAAAGCTGTGTCAATAAAAATATAAGTTGAAATTATTTTTCAATCAATGTCAATTAGGATTTTCTTAGCTAGCATTGATATAATTTATTTATTTTTTGTCAATGCCAGCTATAACATTTCATTGACACTAATAAAAGTACTTTTTTTTGTTGATATATGTTAGAGGGTTTTTTTTTTTTTTTTTTTTTTTTTTTTTTTTTTTTTTTTTTTTTTTTTTTTATCAACATGGATATGAATTATTATTTAGTTGATAGTTTTGGGATTGTTTATTTGACAATATAAAACAAAATTATTTCTTAATTGATATTTGTCATATTTTTCTCAATCAATGTTAACAAAATTATTTTTTTAGTAAATGTTAATAAGACTTTTCAAATTAAAGTTTATTGTGATTATTTTTTCTCCTTGTTTGCAAGGTTGAAATGTTAATTATTTTTTGCATTTATAGTAATTAAAATCATTTTTTTAAATTATAAAAATTAAAATTCAATAAATTCTAATTTTTTATCTAAATAAAATATTTTAAAAATAAACAATTTGAATCATAATAATTTAAATTTAATATATTTATATTTTTTAATAAAAAAAATCTATCCAAATACAACAGTTAGGTTATTTTGATGAATATATAGAAACTACGACTCGGTTAGATCTGTCTCCGCTTTACTTATTTATCACGAGATTAACTCATGGTTAAGCTTGTTTTGAATAACGAATCCAAATACAAGAAAAGAAATCAAAGTTTGATGAAAAATATGGAACATTGAAAACTTTGTTTTATCTTATGTTTTGATAATTTTTAAATTACTTAAGAAAGATTTTTAAAACATTAAAATATATTCTCACTTATTATAATTAATTATATTTATTAAGAAACCTACTTAATTAATCAATATTTATTATGTAATTAATTATCAGATTCTTGTAATGCACATTTATTCAATTAATTGATAAAATTATTAATTGTATTGTTTCAATTATATTTCCTTACATGACGAATAACAAAATCATTCATTACCTTAAAATGCACCACAGTAAGAAAAAGTATAAGTCATTTTCATCCTTCAAACACTTTTTCTTATTATATATTTTTTTTCCATCCATATCAAATAGATCAAGAATATTTGATAAAATTCTCGAAAGTTAGTTGACCCTATTCTTCAAGTGGAAATGGTGGTTGCGTCTTATGAAATCACATGCTATCGTGCGTTGATTTGTTTGACTTTAAAGTGGTGTGTGATTTTGGACACAAGAATTTTTAGCATCTTTGAAACACATGGGTTGATTATATTTGACTTAATCCTCACATTAGATTTTCAACAACCCAATCACCTAATAAAATATTGTTTCTTTCAATGAATAAAAAGGTTTAAAGACACATAAAAAAAGGTCCTCAAAATTTCCATCCTTTTCTAAGTAGGTTTTTTTCCAATAAAATATTCCACTAAATATTTAATGCATGATTAATTTTGTAAAATGATAAATAATTTAAGCATTTTTAAATGCAGAGTGGATAATTCTAACAATAAAATAGAATAATTTTTGTGTTCCATAATTTTATGAAAATAGTTTAGAAATGTTGAGAAACACCCAATTTATTAAGGAGGGGAATGAGTTCTAAACGAACACGAAAGCCCATTTCCTCCAGTTTGTTCACTGGGCCCACTTGAAGCGTTTAGCAACCGACCAACACGTGCTTTGAGCCCATTAAAAAACAAAAACACTACGCTACGACAAGGCACAACATTTTTAACCAAGGCCAGAAGCCAGGAGCCAATAGTGTCATAAAGATCCACGTGGCAGATCATCGACGGCGCGGGTGCATGGTTCTGTGGTTAGTTTGCGATACAGCGTATAGGAAACTCTATCCTCTGTATCATGTTGGAGTGGTTAGTTACACACTCCGCATCACGCACTTGAGGTTGGCGCCTCGGTGTCCGCCACGTGGCGAAGCCGTTACTCCCGCTTTCGAATTTCATTCTTTTATATCGATCAATCATTATTATACGCTTCCCAAACGCGATTTCGTAACGTGGCTTTTTCTGATTATTTCGTCTACACATTAGCTATTTACGTGTGGGCTGGCTGGTCAGAAAAAATAGAGAGAGAAGGAACCAAATATGAACTGTGACTGAAAAACAGAAAAGGAAAGGAAGGGAAAAAAAGGAAAAAGAAAAACAAACAAACACTCCCCCAAAACTCAGGGATTCATTTTTGTTCTTTGCCTTGGAATCAAACCCTTCGCTATATTTTATAAACGTGCGTTCTTGTGAACTAGAAGCAAAAGCAAGGCTCGCGGCATTGCTCTGCGAGTTTTGACTTTTAAGCGTCACCTAACCTTCTTCATTTTGCTTCAGCGTTTTCTCGATTCTTCTATTATTCCACCACCGTGCATCGCTGATTGATCTTCGTTGACGAATTGCGAATGTGCGTCGCTTTGCTGGTACATTATGCCTCTTTCTTCTTTTCTTCTTCGGATTCAGATTCGGATTCGGAATGTTGCTTCCTTCTAGAATTGTTTCGATTTATTCTCTTTCATCGGTTCATTAGAGTTAACCGTTTTAGTTTTTCTTTTTTTTTTTTTTTTTTTTTTTTTTTTTTTTTTTTTTTTTTTTTTTTTTTTTTTTTTTTTTTGTTGCTTTGATGTTTTGTTTGATTCAGAGTTTTTTTGTTTTGGTGCCTGTTGTGTTTGGTTTGAAAGTTGTGGTAGTTTGAATCTGTTTTGGCGATGTATGTGAAATTGTGAATTTAGTATTGTTGGTTAGCGGATAATAACTGTAGGATTTTAGGTTTGTTATTTTACTAATTAGCGAAACTGATAGTGATTTAGTGAACTGGTTTTGCTTCTTCTTCTTTTTTTCTGGCCTTTACAGCCTGCGTTTTAGTTTGTTTACTATTCATTTTTATCTCCTCTAGCATGGGAACTAAGTATGGTTTTGCGAATTTGATAGGATTAACTAATTAAGTAGTAAAATTGAGCATTCAGAAGTGTGTTTGAGATAAAATAATTTGTGAATTGGTCTGATTTAGTTTTAGTTGTTAGAATTGACTTATTCTCCTCCCCTTATTTGTTAAGTCGAGTACTTATTGTATGTAGGGGTAATTAAGTAATATAACTGATAAGATCAATTCAAATTGTGTGTATTGTGAATTTGTTTTCTGAAGAACAATGGAATTTTATTTGTAAATAAATTCAATAATACGAGTTACAACTTTTAGTGATTCTAAACGCAACTTTTAAATGAGCCTTTTTTCAGTCTCTGTTGGTAAGTTGGAAAAGGTATTGAGAAGTTTATGAAGCCTCACTAAGTAACTTTGCACACTCATGCGTAGTGCTCTTCTCAAATCCTTCATAACTTGCAAGCGGATAAGGTTGTGGAGCTTGAATGTCATTCCTCACTAATTCGTAGTATTGTTATTTTTAATTGTTCCCACTCAAAGTGGAAGTCGCATAGTCCATTGTTTCCTAAGATATTATATAGTGTGATAAGAATTTTAGGCATGTATCTTCGTGAGTTAATGTGCCAAGAGAGTAGAATGTTGTCAAAGTAAATAATTCTTGCTTGCAGTTATTTAAGGTTCACTTTTTTAGCTTCCAGAGAGCGTGTCTGTTTTGATAGAACTTTTACATGGTTTATCCTTTTTCTTTTTTTCTCATTTCGATCTTTCGTGTTTATTTACTGTTGCATATTGTGGAATAGTGAAAATCTCATAGTTATAGACAGATATGACACTGCACCTTAACAAATTAATAAAAGAGATCTTTCAATTTTGCATTGTTGTTCCTGCTCAAAGAAATTCATTTCTTACCGAGACATTGGTTGGACTATATACTATTTCAGGTGATGGGAATGATTTGGATTTCCAATGTCTTTCTTACGGGTTAGCGAGATGCGTCTAGTTTTGAAGTACAGTGGGCAGGGATGGACATCGCTGCTCTTTTAACTTCTGCTGGAATTAATATTGCTGTGTGTGTGGTGCTCTTTTCATTTTATTCTGTATTAAGAAAACAACCCAGCAATGTTAACGTGTACTTTGGAAGGAGACTAGCCTCTCAGCATTCAAGACGCATTGATCTCTGCTTGGAAAGATTTGTTCCCTCCCCTAGCTGGATATTGAAAGCATGGGAAACGTCTGAGGATGAGATACTAGCTATTGGTGGCTTGGATGCTGTGGTTTTTGTGAGGATTGTTGTGTTCAGGTTGTTCAGTCCTTCTAAGATTGGAATAGCTTTATTTGCGTGTCTTTTGTTATTTTAATGAACGTTGTGATAGGGTGAATTGCTTTATTATTTGTTAATCTTTTAATATGAAATCTACCAAATTCCAACCTACCAATTACATTCAAAAGCGTATCAAATAAAAAATTAAGTCTAAAGGAAATTTGATATTCCATCTTGTAACTTTACTAACTGTAATGTTGCCATTGTCTTTTACAGTATCCGAGTGTTTTCCATTGCTGCTGTCATCTGCATTGCTCTAGTGCTTCCTGTAAATTATTATGGTATGGACAGAATGCATAAGAATATACCTTTTGAGTCGCTGGAAGTATTTACCATTGAGAATGTCAAAGAAGGTTCAACGTGGTAAGACTTAAGAGTTACATATTACTTCTCAATTAAAGTGTTAATTATGTTAACTCAATTAGAATGGCTAATAATGCGTACACGTTGAGAAATACAATAGAAAATATTATTAAATTACTTGAAGTTTAGTAAGCAGTAATGAACTACGCTCTCAAAGAATAATGTGGATCTGCATTGTCGTTAGACTTTTCCTCCTCATGGATGAATAAACTAAACTTTTCTTTATTGGGAAGTTTATTTGTGTTGTTTTTTTCTCCAAAATCAATAAACATGAAGTGTGTACAAGAAAATCTGACATTTTGAATTTCTATTGATCCAAGACCTTTATTTATTATGTTTTCTTGTTCATTTTAAGATGTTAATAAAGTGGTAATTAATGATTTTATGCAGAAATGCACCCCGGTTACTTATATACTGTTTTTATTATTCTTTTGCATGTTGCCAGGCTTTGGGTTCATTGTCTTGCGCTATACATCATAACATTCTCGGCTTGTACTCTTCTCTACTTTGTAAGGATCTGAATTTACGTACAAGATAAACACCTCTACCTGTTTTTAGTTATACTTTCCCATTTGTTAAATATTGATTTGTCAGTGTTTATGTTTAGGAATATAAGCGCATTACTAATTTGAGGCTACTGCATATTGTTGGATCACCTCCAAATCCAAGTCATTTCACAGTTCTTGTCCGATCAGTTCCCTGGTCTTCTGAAGAATCATACTGTGAAACTGTGAAAAAGTTCTTTTCACATTACCATGCATCAGCATATTTGTCGCACCAAATGATTTATAAGTCTGGTACAGTTCAAAAACTGAAGGTGGGCTTCTTTTAAATATTTTTTATGTCATTTGAGCTTCATACTGTTTGCAATTTTCTATTTATGTAAAGTTTATTGCTTAGATTACCATCATTTTGTGAAGTCATAACTGTCAATACGTGCTAGTTTATCTGTTTAGGATGATTATTTGGTTCAAGGGTACAGAGAACCATATATACATATATATATATATTATGAAAATTAGTATCTACATTTCATTCATTCTCTATGAAAATGAATGTTAGGCTTTAAAGGGATAAGGAAAAAGTAGGTATAGCCAAAAATAAGATGTTAAGGTATGTTTTATACAGGGAGATATTGTTGTGAAATTCAATTAAAGTCTGTTCTTATTTTATTTTATGATATTTAGCGTCATTTTTTTTTTCATAAGTATAAACTTGTAGTACTCTTGTTGACAGAACAACTATTTATACTTTATTCTAATCTTCTTCCCTCAGGATGATGCCGAACATGTGTGTAAGGTACTTAAAAATGCTTCAGTGGAAAAGACTTGTAAGCCTAGTTTCAGGCATTGTTGTTCTGGAGCATCAACAAATTCTTTCAAGAAGATTTCTGAGGAAATGGATAGTATTAGTGGTAGAACGGACAATACTGACACGCATTTAGAAACAACAAAGAAGGTAATTTTTTTGGCTCGACTGGTTTATATACTTATGACAGAATGCAAACTTTCTTTTTCATTATTTGTCGTACCATGTTTGGAAATTGAAAATGCGATCAAGATCCATTAACATTGTTGAAAAGATGAAAAAAATCGACGTGACTTTAATTTCTGAATATAAGTCATTACTGTAATTCTTTATTTTTTCTATTTGATTCTCAGTGATAAACATAATTATATTGAATCTGGTTCATTGTTGTACGTGATCTTTAAACCGGGCAAATTTTAATTGAAACTAATTACTTACAGAAGTTTGTCCAAGCCTTGAAATCAAAACTAATGTATGGTTGCCTTTTCAATGAGAATGTTGGGAAGGAAGTTCCTAGAGTGACACGGACGAACAAATAATCATATTGATGTAGCTGCATTCTTTTTGGTCAATTCGAGTATGAAGCTACACATAATGGTTTAAGCTTTGTGGATCAATTGGTTCTTGACATGGTATTTGAACTTTTTTGTCAAGTGATCTGGAGTGAGGTCCTTGCAACACCCATTATTTGTACCTAATATCCAATAGTCAATACGAAATTAAGTAAACAAATAAATCTGATTACGTGAAAATTGCAATAGTAATTTAATAAATAAATATGATTGCATTGTAAACTTAGTCTTAGCATTGCTCATGTTTCTTTTCTAAATGATTCCTCTGTGAATGAGTGTGCTACAGATGCCATTCCTGTTGCTACTTAATAGCTGCAAAAATTAAAATTTTGAGAAGAACAAGTATAATTACTAGGTCAATTGATGTTTTCCAAAGTCAGGAGACATGAAGTGGTAGTACATGCCTACATAGTGAAAAATATCTGAAATGTTGGTTTTTTTGGGGTTGAAAGTTCACTTTATATTTTGGATTGATTTGTGACTCTTTCAATCTTATTATTTTGATTTTGAATTTATCTCAAACTTAATTTCTTGGGAGATTCTAAATATGTGATGTTTCCTACTTGTGTGTTAGCCTCATACGAAGCAGTTGTAGTTGAAAAAAAATATGTCGTCTCATAATTATTGTTCGGTTCTTCTGTGTGCTTATATTATTATCATTGTTTGTTATATTAAGTGATGAATTCCATGCCATTGTTTTTTATTTACATTTTGTTGTTCTAGAAGTATTTCAGGTTGTGATATGTCAACAAAGTTTTTGTGTCCACTAGTTTGTGATTCATATTTGGATCTTTGACACAGGAATGTGCCGCTGCTTTTGTGTTTTTTAAAAGTCGTTATGCTGCTCTGATGGCTGCCAAGGTACTGCAGACACCAAATCCTATGTTATGGGTGACAGATGTAGCTCCTGAACCACATGATATTTATTGGTCCAATATTTGCATACCATATAGGCAACTTTGGATCCGTAAGATAGCTACACTTGTGGCCTCTATTGCCTTCATGCTTGTGTTCCTTATCCCTGTTACATTTGTACAAGGATTGACTCAACTAGACAAACTTCAGAAAATGTTCCCCTTTCTGAGAGGGATACTTAAAGAGTAAGATTTTGCTGCATTTATAAAGTGACTAATGTCATGGACTTCTATACTCTTAGAATGATTTTTTTTTTTCTTTAACATGCATCATACTGCTTTAATTTACTTGATGAATGTACAACTTCATTTTAATAAGCAATAAAAATTTTAGTAATAAAAAATACAAAAAGAAATTGATAAAAATATCTGCACTTTAGAACAAGTAGCCACTCAACTAGTAAACTATGTTGAGATATGTAACCACTTGAGGGGTCAATTATCCATAAACTAAGTATTCTTTTCAAAAAATGAAAATTGTTTGACATTCTACCAAGCTTTTAAATACGATATTTTATCAGGGTTTAGCCTTTAGTTTATTATCATGTCAGCTGCTTGTTTGAAGTGATAGTGTAAGTTATTTACATACAACTACAAGTTAACGTTGGTCATTGATTATTTTGTATTTAGATATGCCATGCTTCCTTTTCAAAATTGAAATGATCACAAACTAGTGAGAATTACATGGAATATGAAATTGGTTGATATTTATTTATTGTCTAAAATGCTATGAAGTTCCCTGTAAATTGACTCATTTTTTTGCAGGAAATTTGTGAATCAGGTGGTGACTGGTTACCTACCAAGCGTGATATTGGTTTTATTTTTGTGCGCAGTTCCACCTATGATGATGCTATTTTCTTCTGTGGAGGGTTCTATTTCTCGTAGTCAAAGGAAGAAGAGTGCATGTTTTAAAGTCTTGTACTTCACAATTTGGAACGTGTTTTTTGTTAATGTATTTACTGGTTCTGTTATCAGTCAGCTCTCAGTTTTTTCTAGCGTAACAGATCTGCCTGCCCAACTTGCCAAGGCAGTGCCAGCGCAGGTGATATATCTCACTTCCTACAAAAATAGCGTGATTTTTAATCTCTCAACCTTTATTTAGACTTATTCTCATGATATGTTAGAGTGTTGTTATATCGTATTTGAAATGATTTGTATGCATTTGGATATATAATAGGGATTTGAGCAGCGTTGAATAGTGTACACACTTGTTAACTTGATTCCCTTTTCTACCCATTTTTGGAAGAGACAAATAAGTAACTCCTGTATAGTTAGTGATTCAGTTTGTTTTGGCTTTTTCATGGTGTACAGGCTACTTTCTTCACAACTTACGTTTTATCGTCTGGTTGGGCGAGTTTGGCATTTGAAGTTATGCAAATTTTCCCTCTTCTATGCAATATTTTCCAGAGATTAATACTCAGATTTAAGGAAGATGCACTGGATAGCAGCTTAACTTTTCCGTACCATACAGAAGTTCCAAGAGTATTATTGTTTGGATTCCTCGGCTTCACTTGTTCTATTCTGGCGCCCCTGATGTTGCCCTTCTTGTTGATCTACTTTTTCCTTGCTTTCCTTGTTTACCGAAACCAGGTCAGTAGTAAATGTACATCTATCATGTGTTCATCTTGTCTTATGCTCATTATGGAGGATATTGCATTTAATTATTGCTTTGCATAAAAACTCAACTAATTGGAACCGTTTAGTTTTTTCTTTCTTGTATTTATTTTACGTTTTATCTAATAAACTTAGTCATACATAAATATTATATTTGAGTAGTGATTGTTTCCTAACAATTTATATGATTTGAGTGATTAGTTTATTGAGAATAGGTGAGAAGTAAATTGGTTGCAGCAGAGATTTTTTTTTTTTTTTTTTAAGAAACAGAGGGGGCGAAGGTCAGCTTAGTCCGGATTCTTATATTAAACAATTATAATAAAAAAGAATTGACAAACGAAGCCGAAAATTATTATAACTTAATGGTTATTGCTCGTATGAGGTCTTATTAGTAAGGTTGTGTTTGGTGCGAGGAGTGGATTTGAAGAAATTTGAGTGCATTGTGTATGGATTATAAAGTTGTTTGGATTAATTGATAGATGGTAAGATTTGGAGAGATTTAAGATAATGGTTTGAGAAAGTTTGAGAATGATTTGATAGATGTTATATAGTTTTTTTATTTTTTTTTAATTGATATATTTATAAAATTACTAATTGACCCAACTGTATGTTAATGACAAAATATCTTGTAAGAGGTATTTTGTAATTTTTACTTACATTTTTACAAATCTCTCGTGTTAAAAGGAGGATTCTATCTCCTAAATCCTCTTAAATCCATTTTTTCAAACCAGTTCAACTAAACGCACTTAATCCACATATCCATTTTCATTAACAATAGAACTATTTAAATTGATTCAACCAAAAATACACTAAAAGATTTCTCTTTCGAATGAGAGATAAGACTAAACGATGTCAATTATATTAAGAATTTTGATGATGACATATTATTATTTGCGTGTAAAATTAAAAAAACTAGTTTACGTAAAGGTAGCATGGTTTCTTGAAAAATCATATTTAAAAAAAAAACAGTTTACCATATAAACGTGATTTAACTATCGATATTTATATTTCATTTTTTTAAAACAAGAAATGTTCTACTGTGTGATACTCAAATCCACCTAGTTCCGTCAATTTTTTAGCTACAACTTTACATTCAACTGTATTTAATTTGTTTCTAAGATGCTAACCAAAATAAATGGTGCATTATGACGTCAAATGATGCTTATTTTACGTTCCGGTTAATGACAAATGTAGAATGGAATTGAATGTGATGAAATGGTATAGGCCATTCCATTTCATCCTCTCCATTTTTTCCCGTCAAACCCTGTCAGTGATTCCTTGATTTTTTTTAACCAGCACAAAAACCTTCCATTAAGCATATTTTTTCTGTTCAGATCATCAACGTGTACATTACAAAATATGATAGTGGGGGACAGTTCTGGCCTATTGCTCACAACACCACGGTGTTCTCGTTGTTATTTTCTCAACTTATAGCGCTGGGGGTGTTTGGACTTAAACGCTCATCAGTTGCTTCTGGATTCACCATTCCATTGTTGATTGGAACGCTTCTATTTCACCAGTATTGTAGGCAACGGTTTCTCCCAACATTCAAGAGCAATTCAGCACAGGTAAAACTCCCTTTCTCCCTGCCCCACTCCTCACGATCGCCCTTGTCTTTCATTCAACCCTTTGAATTAATTAGGCTTGCTTTAGATTGTAATTGACATGGATCTGAGAGATGAGCACTGCGGGAGGATGGAACAGATTTATGAGCATTTGCGTTCAGCCTACAACCAGCCCAGTTTAATGGAAGATGCCTCCAGTCAACCCCAATTCGTCAAACGTCACGAGGATATGGACAGTGGTCAATCTTCATCAGAAGATTTGGAGAAAGGTTTGTTTTAATATTAAGAGTAAATTATACTTATACTGAGATAGCTCAACCATATTCCTCATCTTGGAATCCATGTATTAATTATTTTAAGAACATTGACATTCCTTTTTCCTTTTCATTATACTAATTTCGTTAAAAACACGTTACATTGTGTACTAAGAGTAAAAGCTATAAAGAAGATCATGTACAATTTAAAGAACTCTTGTGGAATGTCAGTGTAATTTACGGATATTGTGAATTTCCCTTTTTGAATGATTTTTATTAAGTAGAAGGGAAATAAGGTGGAAAGGAAAGAAATAGATGGAAAATAAAATGAGTTCATTTGATAGAGAAAAAATAAAAAAGGAGACAAATATAAAAGGTGAGATTAACTCATTATATTTGCTCTATTTTTTTATCCATTTCCATTCACCTATTTACTTTTTATCTATTTCTTTTTTCTATCTTCAACCAAAACACTTCTATTTTTACTTTAATTCTTAATTTTATCCTTCCCATTTGTTACTTACATTTTTTTTTCCTTTTCTAACAAACTGACCCTTGGCAATGTTTGCTTTTAACTCAGGCAAGGACCTTGTTAAAAAAGATAGACAACGCCCCGTTCAACGCTCAGTGAGTTTGAATTCTGACAAATCTGTAGTTGGTTTAAAGCTATGAGTACTCTGAAAATGTTGTACATTGTACGATAAATATCGTTACGAGCACTAAAGGTGGTGCCCGTGCATGAACAATTATTCAAATTATAGTATATATATATATATTGTTCATTAATTTTTTTAGTTGTAAAAGTAAAGTAAATTCTATAAAACTGTGAAATTGAGATCCAGGCAACATCGATATATCTCTAAAGGATTTAATTTGTATTAAGAAAAGAAGCTTCTAAATTAGATTAGAACTAGTAAAATTTGTGCGCCTATTTTATTGATGGATTTTTTTATTAATTTTTAAATAAAAACATGATATATAAATGGTAATGAACAACTATATCTCGCTTCTCTACTGATTGCATTGCACTACTGGATATTCATGAAGAGTGGCAGAAACAAAAAAACTGGAGTTTGCACGCAGAAAAGGAAAACCCGATGTACGAATCTGCAGATGTGCCAGCTAAGTTAACTTTTCCATCCACCTATCACGAAGTTTCCAAATTTGAGAAGTTACTCGGTTCTTGTTGGTTCTTTGCATCTTCAATCAAATTTCTCCAATGCCACAAAACCTGCATCAATCCCCCATTTGCGACATGCAATAGAAACACACGAGGTATTGTTGCAAACCATGAGGACATGATCTTGACAAACACAAAAATGAAGTACATTCCCAGAAGATGCCATTTCAAAACCTTCTCCTGTCAAGTACGAATTCACGAGCAAACGCAGCAAAACCAAGCTCATTAGAAGATTGTGATAAACAAAGAAACAAATCAACTGAGCATGGAGTTAATGATGAAATGCACAACAAATTCAAAATATACCTCAGATCTACGAAACAATTCTTGTGATATCTCCTTCAAGAAATCAGCCGCAAGACAGCCAGCAAAGAGGCCAACAGGAATTATCAGTTCACGGTTTATGGACAACGTATATACAACGTCTGATACAAAACTAAAAACTAAAAACAAAACAAGAGACCACTTCACTGCCTCTTGTGCTAGATTAAACAATCTCTCTAGAAGTATATGTTCAGCTTTTTTCCAAGGAAATTCTTGAACCAAGACTGGCATTTTTTCTTTGAGTTTCTCCCTCATGATTCCAATCTTCACCTTAACCTCATTGGGTTCACTATGGTGGTCTGCCATTGATACTTTGAATGATCTGGTTCGAGTATACCTTCTTAGACGGGGAAGGTATATTTCTGAGCATCTAAGGAATTGGCAGGGTTGGCATTGAGACAGCTTTACCTACTCAAAAGAAGGGAAACTAATCACTACAAATGAAAGAAAATTTCAGCCACTTATGTTATATCAATCATAATTCATAAATTTTTGGGACTGCAACTCCACTGGAATGCTTCCCACATAAAAATGGAAGGCTACCCATGAACCGTGACAAATTTATCACAGACATTTTTACAGGGACAAGAACCAATTTTGACTAAGTATTTACTTCAGAGTGTATCACAATTAAACGCTTAACAAATTTCATCCATCACGTTTCAGTTAAATTTATTCATCATATCAATGCAGAACCCATTATTCACTTTAATCCAAATCTGAACAGTTTCTCATCCCTTTATAGTTTCTCAACTTAATCGGCATTTCACTATTTTTTTCCCTTCTGTTATGTCCTCATTATTCCTCTGAAACCAATTTTCTCCCAAGCAAAACTCAGGTATCTCTAGAATCAAATTTTTTCAGTCTTAAAAAATCTGTCCTAATTTCTCTTTCTAGAATAGTAGTTCTAAAACACAGTACCAAAAAATATTCTATTTCTGTTTTATCACATTCAAATAGATAGCACAAAAATTTCCTTATAAACAAGGAACATCAAACGGAAGGAACAAAAGGCGACTTCATTACAACCGTGTGGATCATTTCGATCGAATTGAGTATAAAAAATGAAACTGAATATTGATTGATATTGAAGAAATAATTTAATGTAATTTACCCATGACACAATGTTTTAGTTCTAATCAAGGAATGCAATAAAAGCATACCCGAAACGTGGGAGTTGAAGGAACCGCAAGCGAAGGCAAAATCGCCATGCTTCTCTGCTCCAGCTGCAACCCAATCCAGTTCCCTGCACTGCAATAATTCATCAACCTTTCGTGTTTCTCTAGGGTTTTGCGTTCAGGGAGGTTTGGGCCTGGCCCAACCTATTTGTTGCAAGGCCCACCTTCTAGCCCGTAATAAACTTGGCTCAGTTTGTTTGCGCCTTTTTTCCGTTACATCTCCTGCTTCTTTTGTTTTTGAGAAATTACTTAAATATGTATGTTGAATAGTTTTACACTTCATCACAAATGATCGTTAATAAAAAATTTAAAATATTTATTATAAAAATAAACAAATTTATTGTATATAACAACCAGTATATAACCATTTTTAGATGTATTTATATATTTCAAAAAACTAGACTTTAAAATATAAAAAATAAGAAGCACGAAGAGAAAATGATTAGGAGGTGCAAAGAGAATACAAAATTATGAAAATTAAAGTCTCCCTTAATTTGGGATTTTTCTTCCTTTGTTTCCACACTTTCTTCTTTCATTCCCATACTATGCAAAATGACCAACTTGCTTTTATAATAATATATTAAAAGCATATATCGGATTATACTCTGGATAGTTGCATAATCTGAAACGTTTTGTAGAATATAATCTTACACTAATTATGAGATATTATGACATGAACCGGTTAGTCATTTTATATATTTAATGTGAGAGAAAAAAATTATAAAAGCACAGCAAGAAAAATCCCGTAATTTGTAATTTTTATTCTGCCATACATCATAATAATAGTCCAGTGAATTAAAGATGTTTTTTCTTATTAAAAACAATCTCTTGAAAATTACTGATTCTGAAATTATAATTAAGTGGAATGACTAAATTTTGTTTGGTTATATATATATATATATATATGATTCTTTAAAAAATAAAGGACGATATGTTATTTTTATTTTATTCACATTAAGTTATTTAATAAAATAATGATCTTTTTTCAGTAAAACTTTTTGTTTTAATCCAAGAAAGTTAATTCTCATCTCCTCCATGAAAATATTTTTGCGAAAAACTTGGTTAAAATTATTTTCAGAAAATTTTGTTTTCTAAAAATGTTGTTTAAAAAAATAAATAAATCCCCTACTTTTCTAACTATGGATTTTCAGTAAATTAAAATAAAAACTTCTGTCAAAAACCGTTTAGCCTATTGCATTTTGGTTGAGGCATCACAATAGTACAATTTGGTTTTCTAAGTTTCAACTGTAGCACTTAGATTTTCCTTATATTGATTGTTATTTTAATCATTAGGATCTAATTTTTGTCTTGAATTTCTTGGTATCGTAATTCTGCCATTTTAGTCTTCTATCAAATTCAATTTGACAATTTACATTGATTCACTATATATTTGAAGACTAAAATCATTTCAGTCCTTAAAATATGACAATTAAAACTTCAAAACTTGGAGTTCAATTGACACCATTCGAATTTAAAACTAGAAATCACATAATTAAAACATCTAACAGACCAAAAAAAATACAATTAAACACTTTCATTTATACCATCGTAATCTCTTAGGAATAAAATAATATAATATAATAATTTAATTTGGTAAACATCAAATATAACATCAACTTCATATAACAAAACAACTTGTAGAGCATAGAAAATAATGCTATTAACTCTTATTGCATAATATTTCATTCAATAATATTTTTAGAGTCTTTCAACCACCCAATTAATCTAGATAAAGTCTTTCAAAAGATTGATTCTATTGCGACAATATCTCCACTTAACATTCACACCATATATGACTTGGAAACTCGTTTAGAGTTAGAGGGAATATAAAGAAAGATTTTAAAAATTGAAAACTTTAAAATGAACTAAGGAATAGGCCTTTAACTTATATTTATAAAAAAAATTTCTATTCTCTTTAAAATATATTATACTGTTTTGGATCTAACACAGGTTTTGAAATCAAATTTGATAAAAAATAGATAAGTAAAAAAACATATTTAACCTTTAAATTTATTATTCAATAAAAATCATTTTAGTATTAAATAAGTAAAAGTTAACAAATTTATTCTATAAATAATACTTTACATTGTGATGTTATACATAATGATATTATTTATTTTAAAAATACTTAATCCAATCAAGTTATTACATCCTTACAATTTTCAATTTGAGATTGAAAAAGGATAATGACAAAAAAAAAATGTACTTACATATAGTGGATTTGTTGATGGGACAAATAATATATGCATCATGGTATATAACCCACGTATATCCACTATTTGTTATTTATTATTAGTGATTTTTATTTTGATATTATTTTAGAATCAAGTGAAAGAAGTAAACTGAAAAACTATTAATGAAGGAAACATTAATAATTGAAAAATGTTTATAATTTAATTATATAGATATATTTTTATCTTTAGATTTATGAAATTAAATTTATTTTTTAAACAAAATTAATTCTAGTTAAACTTTTATTTTTGCTACGCAAGTTACTTAAATTTGTTTCTTTAGAAAAAGTAATCTTCTTAATTATACTTTAAAATTAATTTGTATTGTAAATAACAATTTTATTTAAAATTTAAAAAATAAAAATTATTAAAAAAAATATCCAACATGTAATAAGACAATTTTTTACGTGGAACACATACCTAGATAAGAATTAAGATAAACCAATCTCACACTCACTCTAAATCTTATAACTACATGTGCTTAAACCCTCCTATCCAAAAAATAAAGAAAACAAAAATAACAGATTATGACAGAAGCTGTCGTTTGGCTATTGTCATGACCAAACTAATATATTATTTTGAACCTTAATTATGATTTTATTGAAGTCAAGCTTTGATGTCTTTGGTTTTATGTCGTAGGATTCTTCTCTTTCGTTTCTTCTGCTTTCGGGATATTCCCTTTCACTTTACAGACCCAACATATTCACACATACATTAACTTTACTTCTTTAAACCCTACTTTTTCCTTAATTAATTCTTTATATAAAATATGGATTAAGCTATAATAAGTTTTTGTTCTGCTTCATCTGGCTGCTTTCTGTTTCTGCAGCTAGCTACCATATGTAACGTGCTTTATCACTTTAATTAAGCTAATTAACCATTCACGTCACACATGCACGCGTGCTAATAAGAAAAACCTTTTTTTTTCTAGGTTTTCTTTGTTATTGATGTTAAATATGTTATTGTCTTCGTTGATGATTGATCTAAACTAATTTACTGCCTTCAGTGAAACCTCTTCCACCAAATACTATTTTCTCATTCAACTGAAAATTTCAGTTAAAGAAATCAAATTCATTTTTTCCATAACAATATTTTGAGTTTTTCTTATTAACCCTCTTTACTGCAACAAAAGTGACATGTGTCTCCATTTACTTTTACGTTAGTATAGACAAAATTAAGAAAATTACCTATATAGACATTAAATATAGAATGAACTCTTACAATTTAGATTGACATATTTAATTAAAGGTAAAATGAAAATATATCACTAGTAAGATGAAGCTAACAAGTTTAAATATTTATGAATTTATTGAAAAACATTGTACATGTTAGTAAAATTGAAAGACACGGTGAAATTTCCTGAAGGTTTGTTTAGATTATAAAGAAAAAAAAAAAAAGATGAGAAAGAAGGTAGAAAATATAAGGTTGTTTAGATTGAGAGGAAGAGAATGAAAAATGAGTAAAAAGTTTGTAATACATGTTATTAATGTAATAAAATAAATTTAATTGTATATTAATATATTTAGAAAATAATTTATAAAATGATTTAAAGTCAAAAATAATTTTTTGAAAATATAAATTAAAATTAAAATAAAACAATTATAGTTTACTATAAAAATATATTAAAATAAATTACCAAAATTAAAATAAATTAATTTATTTTATTTATTAGTTTAATTTTAATTATTTATTTATTTAATAAAAAACATATATTAACAAAATATTATATTTACTTTATTTTATTTCATTAATTATTTTAATATTTTTATTTGAATTTTTCATTATATTATAATAATAACATATATTTACAAATATCTAATATCTAATATATGATAAAATAAATTGATTAAATATATTTTTTAGATTAATTATTAAATATTAAAATAATCAATTTTGTAAAATATTAAAATTAAAATGATTTATTTATTGTTATAATATTGTTTCTTTTAATTGCTTAATTATAATATAATACTAAAATAAATATAATAAAGTATTTATATATAATCAATAATTCCTGGCAAAATATATTAAGCACAACTTTTTAAACTTTTTTTCTCTGGTTTGCGTGAAAGTTAACAAAAACAATTATCTCATTCTTCATGTTTTTTTCATTTCATTTGTCACACTATCAATTAAATTCACGCTCCCAGTATTTCCATAGTTGGAAACAAAAAGGCAAACCTCTTCCTTTTCTTTCAAAAAGTAGCTGGTACAACAACATACACTTATTTTTCTGGATGTAGAATTTTTTATATCTTGGCAAGTGATAAAAATAAAACCATAAAACATTTCCAAGCTAATTGTAATTATGAGGCCAACATAGTTTTATTTATTAACTAATACTATACTATAAATGAAGTGCCTAAGTCTGTTATGGACCCCAAATATACTATATCATATTATATTATATTATGTAAATATTTGATGCAATTATATATGGCAAGATAGTGCTGTAATCAGCTATAGCGGCCAAAGTTTGAAACTACTGAAAAAAAAAAATATTAGATAAATACTGAGTGTCAAATTATGTCAAGTGTCAACAAACCCCAACAAATAATGACCATGGCTTACCAGAATATCCTCATAGTCAACTAAAATTCATCTAAAATATTACAGCTATGATCAATTACACACACGGTGTCAACATAATATTATCTTACAATAACAATCACTAATTAAGACTATCTAACAAGCAAGTCAAAAAAGGGAGGTCTATATATCACACATTTTTTGTAGGTTTTGAAACTTGGATGTGATAATGAAAACCTAAATAATCTATATCCCCTTTTGATGTTTTCTTTGTTGTTCACATTAGAGTATTCTTCAGCTTAAGGGTTATTTGGACAATTTTTTATGAACATGTTGCAAGAGAATAACATATAAAAAATGAAATAACTTTATTGTAAATCAAAGTTAGCTAATATAGAATGTTTTATACCAATCAACATATATATACTTTAAGTAAAATTGACTTATTAAAAAAGTTCATCCAAATAGATGTAATTGAAAATTAAAAAACAATGTGTACTATAAACATATCTGGTCTTTATGATATTATATTATATTGCATTTTTAATAAAATAGAAACTAATTTGTGACGATTTCATAGATCATGACAAAAATAATTTGGTGATGAGAAATATGTAATAATAAATTATGAGCATAGATCCAAGCCCTAACACATTGGATTCCATTCTAAATAAAAATTCTAGCATTGAAGACCGTAAGAGGACTTTGGTCCATATTAATTAATTTCTAATTAATTTAAGCAATTAACACAGCATGACATACATTGGGTGCAACTGAGATTTAATCAAACTTGTCGTTGTGATGCATGCCAACTACATTTGACCAAAATTCACAACCCTAGTAGAAATTCAAAACAATGTTATTGGAATATTATAGTACATATCTTATTGATGAATTAACATTTTTCATAATGGCTATGGCTGTTCATTTTGACCATCGTGTTAAAGGTTAAGGGTGTGGAAATTAACAACAATACTTTAAGCAATGCAAAGCTGGCTTTGTTAATTTGTGATATTGATGGAAACCAAATGTTGGTTTAAAATGGTACATGTGATATAATTATTATATGTATTACTTTGATTTTTAGATACTGACTCAGAATTTTTGCAAATAGTAATTCCATATGTACGACATTTATGTGGAGAAAAAACTGTCTAGTATCTACCAAAATTTGAATTTGAATATGGACAAAAACTTACTTATAGTATACATATTTTGATAATATACATATGAATTATTAAGAAAATATTAAATTTAATTGATAAACAACACCGACAATATTTATGATACAGTAAATAAATTTTATCTTTTAAATATTATTGTATAGTATGAAACGTTCAACAACATCAACTTATTTTTAGAAAAATAACAACCAGCACTATATAATTGCATTAGATAAGTAAATTTTGAATAGTTATACATATATAACTGTATTTTCGGATGAAGAAAAAAATATATATATATAAAGGACTTGTAATGTGTGTTTTACGGCCCATATTAATATACCTTTTATACTCTTGCTTTAATAAATAAGGATATATTAAGTATGTATAAAAGCGTAATAATGAAAATTTCATTTATACAAGGGTTACCAATTATTTTTTTATTAGCTAAAGAAAAAAATACTAATATCGAATTATTCTTATCATGTTCTAATTCTAATAGGAATAAAACAATCTTATGATTAGCAACATCATAGTCATTTCGCTGTAGCCTTTTAATCTTTCCAACAACCTTAGATGGATTAGGTTAAGAATTTAGTATGAAATTGGTTTCGTTTATGTGTTGCTTAAAGATTAAGGATTTTTTTTTTTTTTAATTTCACAGCCTATTATTTGGTCTTTATAGTTGTTGGAAAATGATATACTATTTAATGAAAGGAAATATGATCCCAAAGCTACCTTAGACTTTAATTAATGTCAGATCTTAACACTGATTTTTATAATTTGAATGTTTCTCTTGAAATTGCTCAATATTAAGGGTCGCAAAGGGTTATAACATCTATTATTTTCTCTAATTTATCATCAATTAATTACAAAATATGTATACGTAAAAATATAAAGGACAACATGCTACTTTTAAATATAAGTTTTTTACACCTATTCTTGTTTAATTAAAAAAAATATACGAATCTTGCTCTCCTCTTTTCTATCCATCTTTTCTTCGAAATAAAAATGTAAAAATAGATGTATATATAATCAAAATTGAAGTGCAAAACGTACAGAAAACTAAGGATAAAAAAACAGTAATCATCCATTCTATTTAAGAAGAACTGAATAGAGAAAAAAATAAAAGGAAAAAAGGATAGATAAAACTAGTAATAAACATAATATAACAAATAAATAAAGTGATCATGAATAGTGCATATTTATATAATAACCCTAAGCAATGTACTTCCATTGATGATTTTACACAGATGATATTATTAAATGCTTTCTTAGAAAAGAACCATGGACCATGACTTTTCGTTGCTTTGACAAAACCCACTTCTAAAGGTTTCAACTAATTAATGTATAGGACCTATCATCCTTTATTCCTACCTAGATAGAGTGAAAGGGGGAAAAAAAGTAGCACAAAGGGAAATCTTAAATCAAAGTTAAAGTCTGCTTCCAATAATAATGTTTCAGTTTCATATATTATATATATTATGTTGTATGATGTATGCATGATATATTACTGTTGAAGAGGAACTTAAATCTATTCTAAGTATTACTGTGATCCTGACATAATACAGAATCACTTTTCTTTGGATAAAAAAAGAAAAAAAAAACTCATCTATATTGAAGTGTTGTCTAAAATGGAAAAGAATCATTTGGTCAGATACATGTACTGAACTTTTTTTTTTTTCTAAGACTAAACATATTTGAATCTTATGAGTCAAGTTGAGTTTGTAACAAGAGTGTGTTGGAAGGAATTTTTATAAAAAAAAAAATAGACTTTTTTATAAGTTAAAATACACTTATAAAAAAGTAGATTTTTTTTTATAAGTTTAACTAAACTCATATACAAATTAAAAATAGAAATTTAGAGAAGTTATATAAGAGAATTTACAAGTTATATATAAATTATTTTTAACTCATAAAAAACTTAATTTTATTTTTTTTCTTTTTTAAAAAATATATAAGAGGCTTGTTCAACATGAGTAAATATTTAGGTGACAAAATTCTCTAAATTATTAACACATCTGCATGCATATATATAGGAACTCGCACTTGAAATCTTTGATATCTAGCTAGTTAATTTCTTTGGTAGTTGGATCTAGTTTAATTTTACAACAACAAGGGAAGAATTGAACAGCTACATCTTTCAAAAGAATGTTAACTGAGTCACGTAAAGAATCTATATTTTTTAAGAAACTATATAAGAGGTCCTAGTTAAAGTAGCTTTCTTATATATATATATATATATAGGGAGTAAACAAAATGCACCCTATTGAAACATGTCATTTTATGCTATTAATGTTCACTTCCATCTACAAGACAACTCTCTCACCATATTATTAAAGATATTTTATGTATATTTTAGGCATGTAGGAGTGACTCCACATTGGCAAACATAATGCTGATCAAAGAGAAATTATTCTGATGGCAGGTGCCACTTCTTTTTTAAGAAATTATAAGTATATTATACGTCAGTTTTATACAATATTCTTTTACAAATAGTAGGAAAAAAAAAACAAGAAAGAAGAGAGAGGAATGTAAAGTGAGGTGAATACTGTGATTAACTAAAAATAAAACGAAGCTAAATAGTAAAAGACACAAGAAATTTGCCTAGACACAACACTATAAGTAAATAGTACAAGTTTTGTTTTGGAATTAGGTTTAGAGTTTTGTATTGATAATATATAATGACATTTAATAAAGAAAATATTATATAAATTATCAAAATAACACCTCTAATGAAAAAGTAACACCAACGTTGATTAGTTTTCTTAAGCACTTATAAACGAGAAAAAAAAAAGATCAAGAAGTAATGAATCAGTTTTTTTATATATATAAACTATCTTGTCAAAGTTTTTTATAATTTTTTTACATAATTAGTAATTAACTTATGGACCAGTTTTCTTACATGCATGCATGATTATATATATAAACAAGTTTACCATGCATGTAATGCTTAATCCTAAGTTTGTCTTAAAATATATTCCTAAGAATTCATTGTTTCTCTTCCTTTTTTTTCTTGAAAGAGAAAATGTACACGCACACACCAACCACATTCAGTGCTGGCCGCAGACTAAGTGGCACCCTACTCAGTGCCTTTTTCTGAGATTTTATAGAGTTTGACTGGTCTTCTATGCACACCATCAATCATACATCATACCACAAATCAGTTACAACACGAAACATACTTAAATGATACCCAAATTAATACACAAAACAATAGTCAGAGAAACTACACTGCTACTAGCTACCAGATCATCAACAACATTCAACACTAGCTATTATGGGAAACACTAACTAATAAGGACAAATTAATAAAGCTACACATATATAGCTACTTATACATATATATATTATATATGTATATATATAACTTATTTTATTGTCAATTACCCCCCTCCCCTTGTGACAAATGGCTAGTAGCAGTAGTTAATAACAGTAATAATAGTAAAATAACAATGTACAAAGATCATGTTATTGTGCCCCGGGGTAGCTAAACTCTTGCAGAGCACATTCTTGACCTTCAAAATGGGAAGCAAGTGAATGATGGTGATAAATGGAAGTGGTAGTTTCACTCCAATTTGTGGTGGTGGTGGTAGTGTTTTGGTGAGAAGTAGTAGTAATAGTAGGGTCTGTTATCTTATGGTGGATCATGCCCTCATTGTACAAGAACTCCAACCCATCTGAATAATCAGAAGAAGGAACCATTTCCTCAAATGGGGAGGTGAAATTACCACCTTGTCCTTGCACCAAGTCATGAACTCCTCCAGAGTATTGACCAGTTTGTGCAAATTGTACCTCGTTGTTGGCAATGCAGGCTGAAGAAGAAGAAGAACCAACATGGACTTGCTCTTGGTAGACTTGTTCTGATGAGAATTGAAGATTCAAACCATCAAGGGTAGGCTGGTAATAGTCACCTGAAAATCTTCCTCCAAGTTTGATGAGGAGTTTCTTGATAGAATCTTGGTCGTTGAAACCTGGACCTTGGTTTGTGTATGGCAAGGGCACTATTGGAAGTGGCAGCACAGGCATGTTAATGTTCTGTGGCCAACATGGTTGTTGTTGTTGACTGGTGCTGCTATTTTCCTGAACCATGGATAAGGAAGAAGAATCACCATCACTACTCCTTCTATTAGCATCACTAATTTCTTGCTTAACACTGTTGTAGTTGCCTCTATTACGTGGCTCTCTTCGATGCTTCCCTAGAAGCTTCTTCTTCAGCCTCGTGTTCCAGTAGTTCTTTATGTCATTATCAGTTCTTCCTGGCAATTGTGCTGCAATCACCGACCACCTGCGATCACACAAACCAAAGGGTTTCACAAAACAAGAAACATGTTGGAGATATGAAATCTATAACTATTATAGTAAAAATTATATCTCAAAAAACCAAACACGCATTATAATTAGTAACACGTATTATATGTTGTAGAAACACAGTCTTAATTAACTGGTAAATTGTGAAATGAACACACACATATGTTTGTGAAAATGAATGTATAAACCTGCTTCCGATACTGATGTAGAGGCTGCAAATAATGTTGTCTTCTTCTTCGGAGAAACCACCGTGCCTGAGATTAGGGCGAAGATAGTTTAGCCACCTAAGACGGCAACTCTTGCCACATCGCTTAAGGCCTAATTCACAAAATCAATAACACTGTCAGACACAAAAAAGAGACCAAACCTATCTTCATATTGATCACGATGGCTGTTAAATCAGTGAGAATTACCGACACCAAATGATAATTCTGATTGAAATATAATCTTATAAAATAACAATTTTGACAGTGTATTTTCAAAAGGAAATTTGAAGTGTTTGTTGATTGAAAGAGTCCTTGTCTTCTAATTACACATGGATAGTCAATGAAATGATGAAATGAATGAAGGAAAGCAAAATTTAGAAATAGGGTTAGAAAGAAAGTGGTATGATATACCTATTTTTTGAGGCAAAGCAATCCAGTTACCACCAGTGCCATGTTTTTCTATGTAGGATTTGAGCTTAGCATCTTCTTCTGGTGACCATGGACCTTTCTTCACGTTTGCTTTGTCGCAGCAAGGAGCCCTGCCCATGTTGCCTTTTTGGTTTTGGTGTCTGCTTTGAGCTTTTTGATTGATTGGGGCAACTTCCACTCTTTAATTACAACCCCAAGTCAGAATTATAGGAGAGAGAGAAAGAGAAAGAGAATGAGAATTATTAATATAAAAAACTTGGAGGGGATAAACATGATTCCGAAACAATCCATTGCACTATTTTTATATAGTGTGTGTGGCAGAAAAGAAAGGTATATATTTATTTGTACAGAAAATTCCTGAAATTTAGTATTGCCAGAATAGGAGAATAAGGTTTGTTCTTCTTGTCTTCTTAGACTGGAATCAATATATACTATGGGCTAACATTTTTAATTTTCCTTCCAACTTTTTGGACTCCATTCCTTTGTTGCCTCACTGTCCAGCCACATATGCATGCATCTCACATAATGGGGGCACTCTTCTTTCTTACACTCTTTCTTCAATTTTCAATAATTTTTTCTTATTACAAACTCATAAATGCAATTATTTGTGTTTTTTAATAGTTTTAATAACACATTTTTATCACTCTTTTTTTTTTTTTTTTTTTTAATTTCTAAATGTTATCATTAAAGTTCTTCCCCCATACCCATTATATTTTTAGTTTTCGTTCATTTTATTGATATGTAAGAAAGTGCGTGTTCTTGTAAAACAATGTAATTTATCACCATTTTTATGAAACTTCGTTTTGTTACTAGTAAAATGTATAAAAACTGAAAAATATTATGATTTTTTTTAACAGCAAAGAATAGAATAAAATAAAGACAGTCTTCGTTTTATTGATATTTTCATAGAATATTATGATAAAAACATACAAATTGGAAACTCAATTATGACATGAGTGACAAAAGGATGACAATTTGGTGATAAAACATGCATTGAACTTTTTTATTTGCTCGCCTCTTAAACCTTATCAAGAAAGTTCTAGCATGGAAAGAAATTAAACTACGAAAAAAGCAGTATATTTAAGTTTTTACATTTTCTTTTGTTTGGGAGTCATCGACAATTAATATTGGACATTATTTAATTGTGATGTAGCTTTTGTCAATGCTTTGAAATTTGGCTGTGAAGGCTGTCTTTTATTAATGTAATGTTAATATCTTTCCAACTTCTAAGTTGACCAGTTTTATGATCACTTTAGGGCAAAGATAGGCTGAAATACACGCGAAGGGCATAGTGTAGGCAAGCTTTCTGAACTGAAAGACCGTTCAAAAATCTATGTTTAATTAGACTTATTTTCAAACCAGATTTTTTTAGAAAAAAATAGCTTCTAAAGGATAATCTATTAATAGATTTTAATGCACATGAATCACAAAAGTGAGATTGGTGAGAAGGATGACGTGTAAAAATAGAAGAGTTTAACAAAACTCATAATTACACTGAGAATCAAGACACAGAAATACAGTGCCCTTTGAAAGAACTTTTTATGAAATTTATCTTGATTAAACTACACATGATTTTGTGATATTTTCATGTGTGTGTGTAAGATGTTGATGATGATGTGATTTGGTTCTTATAATCCAGGTGTTTGAAATGGCATTTATTGAAAAAAAATAGATTTGTGCATAAGATATTAATCTTAATAGGACTATCACATCCAAAAACTCACTTCATAAGGATTTGAATTTGAGAAATAAAGATAATTTCATTTTATGGGGTCAGTAATTCACCAACCAAACTTTATCCAAGAAAGGAAATTAAAAATTGAATGATGTTGATATCTATAAGGACGAATGAATCTCATTGCTTTTAGTCCAAAATTGAAAGGTTTAACAAAGATTCTAGAAGCAAAAAGAAAGAGGAGAAAACCGTGCATTGAATTTATGTGGAAAAGTTGTGAGGGTTTTTTTCTACCATTTTTGGTTGGTGAACAAATGACTTACTACATAATAAGAGTGCCGTGAGAACCGAGGCAGTAGGCTGACTAGTGGGCACAAGCACTACCCCTCACACTATACATATAAATATATATAGAATGAATTTTAATGAGAAAGGAATTTAGAAGGAAGGAAAGAAGAATGAAATCGAAAAACTTTTTATTTAGTTTGGTTTAAGAAAATGAAAAAAAAAATGGAGGGAATGAATGACTTATCTGGTTTCACAGGAGAGAGGGGAAAATGTAGATAGTACGTGGTTATAGTTTATGGATAGTGATAAAAAAGATGAGGACAATAATTTTGTATAGCAACTTAATTTATATAGTCCAAAAATTATAAATTTCATTGTTTTGTGTTCCTTTTAAAAAATGGTAAGGATATTGTACTCTTCAATACGTCTTTTATTAGTTAAAATTTATTAAAAAAATCATAAAATTTGCATTTTATTATTTAATGAAGCCCTTTTACAATTTTATAAATCATTTTGATAGATAAATACTCATAAATGAGTTAAGTTTATTGAGAGACAAAATTGAATATAGTTTATTCTCTTTCCACAGACAAATAGAGCATTCAAATTCAATGTTTATAACTCCATTTATAACATACACAAGACAGACACATGGGAGTGAAAAAAAAATTCAGAAATTAGCCTTTCTACTAGCTTAGTGTCAATATGGTGGTTTGCTTATTCTTTATTCTTATCTATTATAAGGTGCTGAGTGTCGTAAGACTATAATTTTACTTGTTTTTCTATTCTTGTATATGTATTAGAACAACCCTTTTATTTTACTATTTATAATAATTTTTATCGTTGATCAAAATAAAATAATGATTTGCTTATCTTATTGTGTAAGTTAGAACATACAAGAAGCATTTTTCTACACTTTGGAGATGGGATAAAAATTAAGGTTTTCACATTTTGAGAGTTTTTAAAAGTCGGAAAATGTTTCTATAAGTGCTATTTGAGTTTCCTCTCTAATTAAATCCTTTTTGTTTTTTTTTTTTTGCTTAATCTTGTTTTGGATGGACATCATCTCCACTTCTTTTATGGGATAACATGGTTGATAGTTTAAAGATGTTATTCCTAACCTTATGAAGTATTTGTTTTTTTCCTTCCCTTTCTATTATTTTATGATTTTGATAATTTGATTTTATATCAGAATCTTTTATAATCAAATTGTCATTTTTTTACTATTTGTATATAATCAAATTGTTATTTTTTTAGTACTTGTATATAGTATGTATAAGTTTTTTATTAGAAAATTCGTATAATAATATTTGAAATGATTTATTATAATGTTGAGTTTGAGACTTCTTTAATAATTAAAATTTTTATTCATATAATAATTTTAAAAACTATTGATTATACACGTTGGATATGACTTAATAGATAATTAACAATTTATTATTCAACAAAAGATATATATATATATATATATATATATATATATATATATATATATATATATATATATATATAACTTACTAGTGATATTGAGTAAGTATTAAATAATTCAAGTTTAATATATGAATATTTTAGTGTAGGATATTATTTTAAACTATTTAGCTATTCACGTAATTGATGAATACTTAAGCCTCACCATAGTTAGTGTCTTTCATCCCGCAATTAGACATTCATACAATTAGATCATCTTAACTCATTGCAATCAAACTTAGAATTCTTTTCAAATTGACATACTATTTGACATTTTCAAATATCACATAATATATTGACTAGTGTCATATTTGTCTTAGCCAATAAATAATACATAACATTCAAACAAATACAAAAATATAAAAACAATAATATCATGTAGTTAACTTTGTTTTATCTAAGTTTATTCAATAAAAAATTATTTTTACTTTATTTTTATTTTTAATTTTTATACATTGTTATAAAAAAGATTATGTCTAAATAATACAACTTTAAATAAATAATTATGGGTTATTATATCACATACAAATAAAATATAAAAAACTTAATAAATAAGACCAGTGTAAAATTAAAAATAAATTAAATAACACAATCATAAACTAATGTGTAATTAGAAACAAATTAAACTAAATAACATAAGTATACATTTAACAAAGAATACCAGTATAAGGGGAAATAAATTAAATAATATAAATATAATTTAATAAAGAGAACTAGTGTGGAACTAAAGATAAATTAAATAATATAAATTTAATAAAAAAAATATAACTAGAAATAAAGTAAATAATAAATGTAAATTTAATAAAGAGAAGTAATTAGAAATAAATTAAATTACATAAAATTTAGATATTTGTTAAGTTAGATATTTTTAATCCATGTGGATATGAGTTGTTTCTTGATGATTGACATTGTTAAGATTTTTTTCTTGTAAGATGTATGACGAATTATTTCTCAATTAATGTTAATCATGATTTTCTTATTCAATATTAGTGGTGTTATTTTTTTAGCAACGTCAACTAAGATTTTTTTACTTTATTTTTTGTTGGAACAATTTTTTTTGGTCAATATTTGTAGGGATTTTTTTTCAACCCATTTTTGTTGGAAAAGTTAGTCAAAATTTAACTTCAACCAATGCCATAAAAAGAACTCTAATTAATATTAATCAAAATAATTATGGTTAATATCAATTAAAAATGACACTGACTAATGTCAATTAAGAAAAATACTTATTAACACTAGTAGAAAAATTCTTAACGAATTTTGACAAAGAGATAACATTTGATCAACATTGAAAAAAAATACATCATTGACTAATATTTTTAAAATATTAAATATTATTTAATAATCAAATGATTCTGTATTTAATGATAATTGAAATATTCTATTCAAACAAAAAGAATTAAAATTTAATAAATTTGGATTGTATTATCCAAAACAAAATATTTGGAAAGTAAAAAAATTAGAATCGAAAACTATTCAAATCTAATGTATTTTAATATCCTGAAATTGTGAAATTGCTTAACATGCTAGTACATTATAGTACATTATGTTTGTGAATCTTTCTTACTTATATGACGGGAATTTCTTTTAAGTTACATACTTCTATAAATGTGAAACCTTTCTATTTATGAGTACTCAATAATGACCTTTAAAAAAATAATTAAAATCATTTATATTATTATTATTATTATTATTATTATTATTAAACTCTTAGAATTTATCCATCATTGTCAAATATATGCTCTAACTTGTACCATTGGTAACTCATAAAAAACAAAAAAAACATAGCTCAATCTCCACATTAGAAGAAAAAATATATTAATAAGAAATTTGTAAACTTTATCAATCAATTTCATTTTACTTATTTTAATTTTCACTAAATTGAGACATAAATTCGAATAACTTATTAATTTTACATACGAAATTAAAGAAAAAATATATATTTTCATATTTTTTTTTCTAAAAAATATTTTAAAATTTCAAAATTTAGAAATATGTTTGTTTTTTCACGTGCAATAGATAAAGAAAGTCAAATGATAAAAAGGAAAATAAAATAAAAAAAGACTATTGATGGAACTTTAAAGGAAATTCTTTGTGGAAATTTAAGTCTCTTTTAAATATTATTTCATAATATTTTTAAAAGTGGTACATTCCTTATTTTTTATTCGAATATGTCATTTTATTTAAATAAGTTCATCTAATAAGTATTAACTAGATTTAATTGTTATTTAGTTCTAAAATTAAATTTATTTATTTATCAATTTAAAATGTTATCACATTATTTTTTTTACAATTTTTATTTTATGATTATCATATATGATTATGTTTGCTTCAATTTATAATGTTATTTTTTAATTTGAAATACATAAAAATTAAAAAGTATTCCAACAAATAATAAAAATAATACAATTATTAGTTGTCCAAATAATAAAATAATACACATTAAAAATTATAAATAATAATAATAAAATATATTAAAATATAAAAGATAATATAGAAAAAAAATAAGTTACAAATAAGCTAAAATAACTTGTAACTTATAAATTTTTAAAATAAATTACTTTGAGTACCTTACCAACATATTGGTCAAATTAGCTTATAAGCTATTCAAAAAGTTAGCGACTAGTTTATTAACATTACTAAATATATTTTTAATAATTAGATATAAACATAAAAAAAAGGTTTTTACTTGAATTTTGTAAAGGAAAAATTGTAATTGGAATGTTTCACATGGATAACATAATATATATATATATATATAAGAATTATAAAATATATAAAAAAATTATTAGAAACAATTATCCTTCTTAACTATTTATTTATATGTGATATTAGTCCCTTTTAACTCATAATCTATAGTTTATGTTTTTTTTTTCTTCATTTTTTCGATGTTCATCTATCAAATTTAGAAATCCAAAATTTTAGTTCAATCTTAAATTTACAAATTTTTATTTCTTATATATATATATATATATATATATATATATATATATTTATTAAATTATTTTTTTATATTATTTTATA
>Ga0209489_102452_pt1 | contig 37832 bp, 29 predicted proteins | sample SiratrowhiteBW_FD_187527 | JGI IMG/M metagenome (GOLD analysis project Ga0209489, IMG submission 187527) | Root nodule microbial communities of legume samples collected from California, USA - Siratro white BW (SPAdes) (version 2) | ecosystem: Host-associated > Plants > Roots > Nodule | place... | reverse complement strand
CATATATATACATATATATATATATATATATATATAATAATAATAATAATAATGATAAATTTATATTGTATAAAAGTAGCAGATAGTCTAAGTTCATTTATCTTTATTGAGAAAACTTAAATAATATTTTTTTTTTCATATTTTCATTGGTTCACTATGTTTTTTTTACCAAATTTCTGGATTATTAATAAAAAAATATTAATTTTTATTTTCGCAAATTTTTAGAATGTCTTTATTGCAAAATCTTATTTTGATATTTGATGCTATTTTTTTAAACCCTATGTAATTTAACTTTTGTTCTAATAATAGTTCTCACTTTAAGATCTAAGGTAAATTTGTCTAGGTTTCACAAAAATTTATTTTATAATAGAAGATAATTTATTATTTGAGAGATCTTGAGAGTTCTTGTTAAAAAAAAAACTCATCTTCTATAATTGAAATGGTAAGATCGTAGAAAATAACTATAGAGTATAAATGATGTAAGAAAAATGACATTCGAATATTTTATTATTAAAAATGAAAAGTTTATATAGAAAATAACTATAGAGTATAAGTGATATCAGAAAAATGATATTTGAATATTTTATTATTAAAAGTGAAAAGTTTATATAAATAGAAAAATCAGTTATTTTTATAAAACTATCATCTAGAAATAAAATTCTTTTTTCTAATTGCCTTCTCTCTAGAGTTCTGATCTCACCTATCATCAGATTGACGATTAGAGTCACTATTGGACTCGTGGCAGAATTTAGAACAAGATTGTTTGATCAGAAGTTTATTTAGAATAAGTTCATTTTGCTCCTATCCCTTTTAGATTTAGATTGAGTTTTTTGTTTACCTAGGTAGATTGTGGTTGCATGTAGTATTTCTATCATCAGAATTAGTCTTTGTTAATTCATGGCTCTACTAATGTGTTATGATCATTGGTCCGGACTCTATGGTGTAGGTTAGGTTATCCATGTTGCTCCCTAGGAATTTGAGCTCTTTGAGTGTTTCTCCTTGAATTCAGGTCAGGGATGGTAGTTTTATTTTACAATAGGACCCAGGTTAGAAGACCTGTATGTGGGGATGACGTGATCACAATTTCCAAACTTTCTTCCAGGAATTGATTGTGGAATTTCATATATATATGTGTGTGTGTGTGTGTGTATGTTGGATGATTTTGAAGTGATGTGAATTGAGAAATGGTTTTGAAAGTAAATATTGTATGAAATATTGTCGATTGATGTGATGCGTGATCACGATATAGTATCTTTAGGAAATGAGACACCCGTGTTGAGAGTGTTTAGAATGTGCATTGTTTGTGGATTTGACCAATAAGAAGGTATCTTGATTTGTTAAGAGAATATTTAGAATCATATAAATGAAGATACCCAGGTAGTGAGAGTTGGAGGAGGTTCATATGATTGAATTATGGTGTGAAAAAGAACCAATGGTACCAAATCAAATGGATTAACCTTGTCATATGATGATTGATAAAAAAAATTGATGAAACATTTGTGTTGTAACTGTACGGACTCACATTGGGAAGTAGTATGACAGGTGCAGACCTCTAAATCTTATTCATTCATGAGTCTTTCAGAAGTAGAGTTTAACTATCTTTTTATATGAGTCAGTGTATGTAGGATATGAGTTATTGTAGAGATGTGATGATGACAATGTGATATATGAGATGAATTATGAGAGTCTAATGTGTTGAAATTTAGCTAAAATAGAAATTTAATTTATTATTATACATTTAAAACTTTCTAACTTACCTTTCTTTTTGTGTGATGTATATTTTATTTTTAAATTTGCTATACTCATGTTATACGTGAACAAAGAATTTGACAAATATTAGAAATTTGACAAATATTAGAACTAGTCAGTGAGTTGATGGAGAGCATAATTATCTTCTTTGAATGTTTTACTTTTGTATTTGTATTGTTAAATGTGATATATATATTAGTTATTTGTTACCACATAATATAGTTTCTATTGAGATAAATTTTAGGAATGTGATAGAAATTTAATTTTGCAAGATGTTTACATAATATATCTTTATTAAATAAGTACCAATAAAAAGTTGTTCTTAAATGTTTTGACATTAGGATAAAAGTTATTGTAACCCTAAAATTAAATATATAACTATTTGTTTTATATCCTTCAATGATTATTTATATTCTATTTTTAAAGTAAAAATTATAATTATAATGTGATTTTGGTTTTCAAGCTTTTTTAATTGAGTATTTACTTTTTCAAAGTATTCAATCCTTGTCTTTTAGACTAATTTCTTACTGAATTATTATTTTGCATTGATACTGTAAGAAATTTAATAAAAGGTTGTAAAGTCTAAAATATTTGATCAGATGTAATATGGGATTTGAAAATGAGAAATGTAATTGTCATTTGACATAAATAGTTACATTTTAGGTAATATTGAAGTTGTAAACTAACATTTGAAGTGGATTTATTTAAACAAAAATATGTTTATTTGATAAATTCCACAACCTTTCAGGTTAGTAACGGTCTAAAGGCAAGCATGGCCTTTGGATTACCAAAAGTTATTCTCTTTAACATGTCACAAACGTCCGCACGTTTTTTTATATTATAAATTTAAATTAATAAATTAGATCTTGCTTTTATATTTCTGACATAGGTCAACATTTTGGCTATTAATTCAATATGATCCTTAATTAAAAATAAGTTGACATATTTGAAATTTATTTGTAAGCGTAGTCTATTCAAAATCTTATATTTTTTTTCGCTGTTCTAACTGACTCAGAGAGAGAGGAGGAAGGGGTGGCCGGCGTGGTAAGACATATTAATTTTAAAATGAATTTCTTAATTATTGAAAATTTTAATCAGTTACAAAGATTTTTTTTCCAACAAATAGAAATAATAATTACTCATTTCATTGTATATAATAAAATAAAATTTATCTCTTAATTTACATAATTTATTTGAGCTTTATGTATATTGTTTTAATATATTGAGAATTATATATATATACATATATATATATATATATATATATATATGTATATATATATGACTAAAACGAATTAAAATGGTATGTGTGAGAGTTAAAATAAATGTTTTTTAAATATAAAGACTAAAAGATAAAATTATATTATAATTATGAATGATTAAACATAAAAAAAGTATACGCAATGACTATATCCAAAAGTTTATACCTTGTCTACTAATTAAGTATAATAATTTATTTATTTTAAAATGATTATTTTTAAAATATTATTAAAATATTTTTTGAATATTTTAAAATGGTTTTTTTAGTACAAAAAATTAAATAGGTTAACAAACTAGAAATTTGTTAATACGATTAGGTTAACAAATTGATAATTTTTTTATCCGATTACTTATTTATTTTATTTAATTTCATTCCTCTATGGTTTAATTAAGCATGCCAATTTTTAAAATGCAATAATTTAGCTTTTTCAATATTTAATTAGGTCTCTTAACTTTTAAAAATCAACAATATAACTATTTCACAGGTAAAAATTTACGGCATTATTTTTATAAATTGTCATCATGCGCATATTATAAATTTTATTATACGTCAATTAAATTAAAATTAAGAATAGTTTTATAGTTTTATATAGAATTAAGATTGGGTTTCATTTTTGCTATTTGATGTAATTGGGAGTGGTTTGTCCACAAATTTTATAGGATTTACATTTGTAGGTGTCCAGTAGGGTTTTGCACTATTTTTTATTTCTCTATGGGGTTCAGAGTTGTGTTTTCTATAGTGTGCTGAGGTTTCTTGTAGGGTGCAAATGTATTAGTGGTTGTATTGCTTGAACTTAGTGTTCTTAAGTGAATTTCTTTGCTTGTTGGTAAAGAGACTGAATGTAACTCTTGAAGAAGAGTGAACCAGTATAATTCTTGGTATTCATGCTCTCTCTTGGCCGTTATCTTGGTTTGCATTTGATTTTGTGCAATTTTCTCAATTCCATAAGAAATTCTCTTGTGTTCATGCTCTCTCTTGGCCCTTATCTTTGCTGGAAAAGATGGTGCATAAGTGTTGATTTGGTGCAGTGAAAATTGAGACTCAATTGAATTAAATTAAAGTGAAACACGCCAGAGTTTCTTAGAGAATTGAATTGTTCTAGTGGGTCGACAGTTTGAAGAACCATTTATTTTGATTTTTATGTGGGACACGTATATAGTCTCTTTTACATGATTGAAATTGAAATGGGACTATGTTAGACCTTTGGAAACAAATATAGGATTGAAGGTTTATTATAGAAGAAAATAATTCAGATAAATAGAGGTGGTTAGGTTAGTTAGGTGTGGGAGGTGGGTTTATTTAAGACCAAACTCGGCCACAGGAAGAGATAGAGAATAATTTTGTATTGATGATAGGGTGCAAACCTGTGAGTAAGGAATAATTGTTTCCTTTGTATGTGGTGCTAAGGAACTATTTTTCAATCAAAGAAGTATATTCAGAATACAGGTGTGTGTCTGTGTGTGTGTGTGCAAAGTATGACTTGGTATTATTCTTTTGTAGTGTTCTAACAAATTGGACCGACTTGTCATATCCTTTTGGGAGGAGGAAATTTATTTCCGTGTTCGTGAGAAATGGAGCACCGAGTGAACACCTTGGAGAAGTGGGCTGGAAAACAAGGATCCGTCATTGCAGAGTTGAAATCAAATATGATGACTGTCAAGGAAAGCTTATTCGATTTAAAAGAAATCAAAGAAATGTTAAAGGATTTCAAGAAACTAGACAAAAACTCTGAAGGGGGAGAGAACTCCATGAATGGGGAAGATAAAAAGGGAATGAAGTTTTGATCACGAAAATGGAAGAAGAGGAAGAGGAAGGAACCAAGGCTTGGACGAGAAGAGTAGAATTATCAATTTTTGAAGGATTGGACCTTCAAGGATGGGTCTCCCCTGCTGAGAAATTCTTTGAGGTGCAAAACGTGACAACCAAGGAGATTGAAGTTGGCTTTCATAAGTATGAAAGGTGTTAATACCAATTTCGTCCGGACAAATAAAATAAAAAAAATATATAAATAAAAAATTGAAAAATAATAATAATAAATAAAGGAGAAGATAATAAAAATATATATTTTTTTCAATATTTAGAATTTACGTTTGAATTTTATAATCTTTTATTTTTATAATAATAAAATATGATTTAAGTTCTCACCTTTTCATTATTTTTAGTAAAATATTTATTTGCTTTTTACAAAATAAAAATAAATATAATAATAATAATAATTTAGTTTTTTTAATTTTTATTGAGGAAAAGATAAAATAAATTTGTTTAAAAAAGAAAATAAATAATAATAATAATATTATTATTATGTTAAATAAAATAAAAAAATAAGAATAAATAGTAATTGTAAATAATTGTAGTAATAATAATAAAAATAAAAGTCTATTTTCATTTGCAAAAAGAAAAATAAAATAAAAGAGAGAAGAGTTGGATTTTATTTAATTGGGTTCATCTTCTAAACAACTAGTAGAAAATAAAATAAAAATAAAAAGCCTCGATCTCTTAAGGTTTAATTGAAAAAATGAGCTTCAACAGTTCACTAAGCTCTTTTAGTTATTTTAAGAATTAGTGTGTAGGTTATTTGATTTAATTAAAATTGATAAAATTTTGCTTGATTAAATATTGTTTAAGTCTGATTATGAAATTAATTCGAATTTTGAATAAAATAAATCTAATAAAGAAAGCTAATGATATTAGAAAGTCTATTTTGGGGCCTATTAGTGATAATTGATTATTCTGCTTTAATTCAAATAATTCTGATTAATCAAATTAATGTCCCAATTTTGCTTAATAAAGGAATACTCATTAAAATTTACTGCCACCCGAAAATTAAAAGCTAGAAAAAAAATAATTTATATGATTAGAGAGAATTTTATAAATCACAATTAAAGGGAAGATTATTATATTCAATTCAGACCCTACTCTGTCTATTAACACACGATTGTTTTACACAAATTACACACTACATCCACAAAAAAAAAAATACACTACGGCCACAAAACAGAGATACACATAGAAAAACACAGAGACATGTTACAGCGCTTGAAAAAGATTAGTGTGTGCTTAGAGTCATCTAAGGATCTTGATCGGAGCTTCAACAGGTGCTCAACAGGAATCAAATTACAAAAGAAAGGTCAAAGGAATTACAAATAGTCTTCAATTGGTACGTTTTTTGTCCTTTATACTTTTGTATTTTCATATTGCATTGTATTTGCTTTGTGAATACATGGTGTAATATTAAATGACATAGCAATAGATAAAATGTAAATAATTTTTATTTATTTATTTATTTGAGTTGTTGCTTGGGGATTGTTGCTTTTTACACTTTCTCAAGTTCCCAACCAAACCGAGAGATTGTTGCTCCTGTCACAATCTCTATCTCTGTCATACAAAAAGAAAACCCTATTGGAAAACTCAAAATCTCAGTGAATCATGGAAGTAAGAACATTGGAGTACTCAACAGGAACCTTAACCCCATTAGAACCCATCAGAGCACTCAAAAGAAACCCTAAACCATTATTTGTTTTTATTATTATTATTATTACCATTACTTTTTTTTTCTTTTTTTCTTAACAAATTAATAAATAATGTTATATTTCAAATAAAATTGTGAAAATATAAAAAATATATAAAGTTTTTAAAATTAAAATATCAAAGATCATTAAAAAAAATTTCAAACTAAAACTATATGAAACTTGTTTTCCTTTATAGAAATACGTAAGACCAATGTCAATCCTTGTCAAGCACAAAAAAGATTAAAATATGTATTTTCTTTGTTTATTTTTACTTATTATTTTTATTTTATTTGCATTTTTTATTATTTTTATTTATTTGTTATTATTTTATTTACCTCTTTATTTTTACTATTATTTATATTTTACTGACATCTTGTTTTTATTATTTATTTATATTTTGTATATATTTTATTTTATTGGCATTTTGGTTTATTTTTATTTATTTCATTTGCTTTTTTTATTAATATTTGTTTGATTTATTATTTGCGTCTTTTATTTGCTGTAATTGCACCTCTATTATTACTTTTTTGAAAAAATAACATTTTGTAAAACCACACTCATTTTTCTTATTTGATTAAAGGTATAGTCTTAGGACGGGAGTTATAGGGTGCTAATACCCTCGCTACGCATAACCGACTCCTGAATCTTAAATCTAGTTAGTAGACATTTTATTTTTTTTTTTGGTTTTTTTCATAGTTTTCATAATAAACTAGGGTGACAACTCCAATCTCTATCCAAATATTTTTAAAATTTATTTTTTCATCACCCCGTCGCGATCCCGATAGAAGGGAGTGCAAATTACTAGTCTAAATTTTGGAGACAAAAAACCAAGAACCTATCTTGGGAAGAGTTTACAACATCCTTGATTAGAAGATTTGGAGGGAGAGAACGAATCTCTATTCTTGAACGGTTAGCCAAGATTAAGCAACAAGGGAGCATTGAAGATTATATTCAAGAATTTGAAGTATTGGTGTCTCAAGCGCCTAATGTTATGGAGGAGCAGATGTTAGGGTACTTTATGACTAGATTACAACCCAAGGTGAGGCTTCTAATCAAACCACATGATCCTAAGGAATTAACGAGAGCTATGGAGATTGCCATGGACTTGGAGGAGACGGCAAACTGTGACAAAGGAGGGGTGAGTGTTACCGAAATTCTCAATACCGATTCACATGAGGCATTAGAGTAATAGTGAGAGGGGATAGTCACATGGAGACGAACAAAACATTGATACCAAGTGTTGTCAGTAATGCAAGGAGGGAATTACACAAGAAACTCGACCAAATTTGAATAAGGGAGATGTGACGAAAAGTAGAGGATCAAGAACATTACCCTACCCGGAGTATATGAAACAAACGGAGGAAGGACGTTGTTTCCATTGTGGTGGTGCTTACCATTATGGACATAAATGTCCTGATAAAAACTTGAGAGTGATGATCTACAGAGAAAATGAGGAAGATTGGGTTGAGGGCACGAGCCAACCAAGGGGGTCGAAAGAGGATATGGAGGAGTTGGAGAATGAAAGTCATGAAGATAAAGAGTGCAACCACATGAATTTATATGTGCTATTAGCAGGGGGAATGACTTAGCCACACACCATGAAATTACAAGGAGAGGTCATAGGTAAGAAGGTATTCATCTTGATTGATAGTGGAGCAAGCCACAATTTCATTTCTAAAGAGATGGTGCATAGTTTGGGCCTAGCGGTGGAAGAGACTCGTGCTTATAGTGTGAAATTGGGAGATGGGTTTAAACGAAGCACTAGGGGATGCTGTAAAGATATGAGAGTGAAGATAGAGGATCATATCATTAAGGAAATATTCTATTTGTTCGAACTGGGTAGAGTATACATGATTCTTGGAATAGCTTGGCTGGCCATGTTGAGGGATGTGAGGGTCATTTGGAAGACGCTAACAATGACTTACCACTATCACGGGTAAGCCATCCAAATTTAAGACCCTACTTTGAGAAAAATTATGGTGACCTCGCAAGTGATCTGGGGATTGATATGAGGAATTCAAAGATGGGAAAGGTGAGAAAGCAAATTTAACCGAGAAATAGAGATGATAATTGGAAGAGATATTGAAGGAATGTATAGGGGTTTTTAAGGAGGACCAGAAATTGTCGCCACAAAAAGGAGTGGATCATAAAATCCTTTTAAAGGATGGAGTTTAAGCTATAAATGTCAGACCATATAGATACCCTTATGTGATGAAAGCGAAAATAGAGAAGCAAGTGGAACTACTAACAATCCATTTTCAAGCTAAATTATCCTTGTGAAGAAGAAAGATGATAGCTGGAAGTTTTATGTGGACTATAAGGCCTTAAATAAGTCTACAATACCAGATAAATTTCAAATACCGATAATAGAAGAGTTGTTAGACGAATTGCATGAAGCTCGCTATTTCTTTAAGGTGAATTTGGGTTTTAGTTACCACCAGATTCGGATGAAGGAAGAAGATATCCAGAAAACTACCTTCCGCACTCACCATGGTTATTACGAATCGTTGGTGATGCCTTTTGGGCTTACCAATACACTAGCCACCTTCCAATGTGGCATGAACTCTATCTTGTAGTCGTATTTGATAAGGTTCATTTTGGTATTTTTTGATGATATCCTTATATATAGCAAGACATGGGAAACACACTTGAGTCAACTTCAGATGGTTCTCAAGACTTTACAAAAACACAAGTTCTTTGCCAATTTGAAGAAGTTTTCATTTAGAAGAAGGGAGATGCAGTATTTGGGTCATCTTATTTCAGAAGAAGGGGTGAAATGGACCCACAAAAGGTGGTGGCGATGAAGCAATGGCCGATACCCAAGAACGTTAAATCTTTGAGGGGATTTTTGGGTTTAACAGGATATTACAGGAGGTTCATACACAATTATGGGAAGCTGGCACGACCTTTAACTCAACTATTGAAGAAAGGAAATTTCACATGGACAGAGGCAGGGACTTGGGCTTTAGAGCAGTTGAAAGAAGCCCTTACCACAACCCTGATATTAAGCTTGCCCAATTTCAGCAAGCAGTTTTGTATTGAATGTGATGCATATGGAAAAGGCATAGGAGCGGTTCTCTCACAAGATAAGAAGCCAATAACATTCTTTAGCAAGGCGTTGGCTAATACATCTTTGGCTAAGTCAATTTAAAAAAAAATTAATGGCCCTTGTCTTAGCCATCCAACATTGGAGACCTTATTTGATAGGGAGAAGGTTCACAGTGTGTATATACCAAAAGAGTCTAGAATACCTCTTGGAACAAAGGATTACAACTCAAAGTCAGCAAAATTGGTTAGCCAAATTGTTGGGGTGTGAGTTTGATATTGTGTATAAACCAGGGGTGACCAATAAAGTAACGAATGCCTTGTCTTGGTCGTTTGAAGAAAAAGGAGCCGAGATCAATGAAATTTCCAGACCATATTGGTAGGATCTTGAAAAGATTGAAGATGAGATCCAAAATGACACTAAACTGCAAAGAATTATAGCAAAATTGAAAGAAAATCCTAAGATGAATGGAAATTATACATTAGAGAATGGGAGGTTGCATTACAAGGGGAGGTTGGTGATTTCGACAACATCGGCATGGATACTGAAAATGACAAAGGAGTTTCATATTACTCCTTTAGGAGGGCATTCGGGAGTGTTTCACACTTTTGGAAGAATTGATCAATTGTTGTATTGGATCGTGATGAAGAGAGACATCACATAATTTGTAGCTAAGTGCACCGTATGTCAACATAATAAGTATTTGGCTAGCTCACCTCAGGGGTTGTTGCAACCTTTACCCATTCCAACAGTAGTATGGGAGGAGGTTAGTATGGACTTCATCACTCGATTGCCCAAATCTAATGGGTATGACACCATTGTTGTCGTAGTGGATTGTCTCAACAAATATGAGTATTTTATTCCCCTTAAACACCCATATTCAGCTAAGTCGATAGCGGAGGTGTTCGGAAGGGAGGTGATAAGCCTACATGAAATTCCTACATCAATTGTGAGTGATCGAGATTCTATATTCATGAGTTTGTTTTGGAAAGAGCTCTTCTGATTGTAAGGGATGTAATTAAGTATAAGCACAACTTATCTCCAGAGACAGACGGGCAAACGGAGGTATTAAAAAGAATCTTAGAAATTTATTTGCGATGTTTTAGCTTGGAACAACCAAAGGCATGGGTGCAATTCATTTCCTGGGATGAATATTGGTATACTACCTTTGAGGTAGTATATGGAAAGCCATCACCGTCAATAGCTCGTTATATTGTAGGGGAAACAGTAGTAGAGACAGTGGCACAAGATTTGGTTAATTGGGATGAGGCATTAAAACAACTCAAATTTCACCTACAGCAAGCCCAGGACCATATATCCAAATTCGCCAACAGACACAAAACCGTCAACAATTAAATTGGGGGATGAAGTGTATTTGAATATCAGACCCCACAAACAACAGTTCGTGTCTACTAGATTACACCCGAAACTATCAGCACACTATTATGGATCATTTGTAGTGATAGCTCAATTGAGCCCTGTAGCTTATAGATTGCAATTGCCAGAGGGAGCACAGATTCACCCAATCTTTCATTTTTCTCAGCTCAAACATGCAGTAGGAAAGGGTCAAGTCAGATCAACGTTACCACCAAATTTGCAGGGAATTAGAGAAAGGTTAAAACCAAAGAAGGTGTTACAAACCAGAATTGAAGATAAACAAGAAGAACTAGAGAAGGGAAGGTGATGCAGATGAAGCGATTACTTGGGAGGATTTGACAAATATTCAAGAATGGTTCTTGGAATTCCACCTTGAGGACAAGGTAGGTTTTTAAGAGACGAGTATTGTTAGACCTCTAAAGACAGAAAGTTTTATTATAGTAGAAAATCAAATAAATAGAGGTGGTTGGGTTACTTAGGTGTAGAAGGTGGGTCTATTTAAGACCAGGCCCAAGCAGGGGAAGAGATAGAGAATAATTTTGTATTGATGACAGGGTGTAAACCTATGAGAAAGGGATAATTGTTTCCTTTGTATGTGGTTCTAAGGAACTACTTTTCAATCAAAGAGGTATATTCAGAATGCAGGTGTGTGTGCAAAGTATTACTAGGTATTATTGTTTTGTGGTGTTCTAACAGACCACTAAACGTTGAAATCAGAATTATAAGAGAAATTTTGTAAAATTTTATTTATGTGGGATCTATATTTTTAAGCCAAATTGTTTTATGTTTTTTAAGCCAAATGAAAAAAAGTGGTTACACGTGATTACATGAGGCATTTGATAAAATTTAGAGAGCCACGATTTCAATCTCTAGTTGAACTGAAGTTGAGCTACATTAATTTTCTCTACTGAGAATTTGAAGACATCTTTTAATTTTGTAATCAAAATCTAGAACCTATTTATGAGAAATTCTTTTTTAGTACCTACCTTTTGAACTATCTTTAATTTCTTGTTTGTATTAATTTTTAGTTAATTTTTATGTCGTGTCTTATCATTAATTTCTCCTGGGTTTTATTTTTGAAATTGAACTTCTATTGTTTTTTCATTATTGGCCTCATGACGTGGAATACACTTCAAAAATTTATTCTTTGTGAGAATTGAACTAACTTATAGGTAGCATCCTAAGAGAATGCAAAAGACTTTGCAAGGAATACTCACCTTTGGAGAATAAACAAGTTGTGGCTTGGAATTAACAAGTCTCAAAGAATAAAAAAATATTAAATATTTGTATTATAATTACTTGTCATAGAATTTCGTGTTAATTTTGTAATTTCTTTTACTTATTTTGTGTTTGGGAGAATGTCACTAGAGCAATCCCAAGAGTAAACATCGTAATAGTCTAAGTGTAGCAGTGGAAATGTGTCACGGAGCTCTAATTGTCACTTGCATTTTCACTTAGGAAATTCATCTAGTTACTTGCTTTGTTTTACATTCTTGCAACCTTTTTTTATTATTTTTTTGTTTGGTCTTTGTGGCAATTTAGACTTAGTTTTTCTCATGTTCAATAGATTGAACTTCCTTTGGTCTTTAGGATTTCACATAAGGGAAAAATCTTTTAGAAGGTGTTTTTTGTTAAGAGATGTTGTGGAAGAGGATTGAGGAAAACTCTACTTAGAAAAAACTTGGTACTTAAGTTTTCCAAGTGACGCACATCTCTTTCCTAAAAGTCTACTCAAAAGACTTCCGTTAATATTTCTTCATAGAGAACTTCATCCAAACTTAAAGATCTTTTTGTGAAAACATTTTATCACTCTTTTTTTTGATAATTTTATTTTCAAATTATTTGTGAAAAATCTTTTTTAAACGAAAAATAAGTGATTATTTTCACATACATGAGAGTGTTAGAGATCACCCTTAAAGGATTAGTCAGAGAAATCATGACGTGAGAGGATTAAGAGAAGAATAGGTGTGCATTAATTCTTGTTATAATAATCAACCATTCTTTAGATATAATCATAAGCCTAGAAGTCATTTCCATTCTATAGAGCCTGTGATAAACCTCCCTACTTTCTATGGATATAAAAATGTTTAGGAACATTTAGGACGGGAAATGATGGTTGAGAAACTTTTTAAATGCCACAAAGTAGATAAATATAGAAGATTATCCATGGCTACTAGTTTTCAAGAATATGTCATGTCTTGGTGGAGACAAAGGCAAAATGATGTTACAAAATTAGAAATTCTGAATTGAAATGAGTTAAAGGCGTGCATGAGAAGAAAATTTATTTCGCCTTCATATTTGAAAAAGAAAGAAGTGGAGAAGGAAAAGATAGAAAGAATAGAAAAACAATAATATTGTCTAGCTCATTTAGATAAAAAAAACTTAAAGAGATGGAGCTTAGACAAGAAAAATTAAATAGAAAGATTTAGAAGGAAAAAAGAGAGAAAAGAAAAAAGAGAGATGAAAGAACAAGAAAGGTAAGAAAAATGTTTGTTTGGAATTAAACAAGAAGTTGCTATAAAACCTTCTTCTTTATAACCATCTTGTAAGAAATTGTTAGCCTATTTTGCTATTATGACAAGTGCATCAGTCATAATGTAGCAAGTAATAAAAATATTATTCTTTCCTAAGGAATTTGTGTAATTTAAGGCAAATGATTACAATTATAATAAATTCAAATTCAAGAACAATTCCATAATTTGGATTTGAGTGTAGAAAATAAAATAATATTTATAATTTTTATCATCAATTGAAATGGACAAAAAAAGATTTAATATCAATAGTAAGAACATGTCAGGGTTAGATCTCATCAGTCTTCACTCTCATGTATAAAAATGTTTAACTTCTTTTCTATCAATAATCAATGTCAACCCACAATAATACTCAATCCCAATTCCTTAGTAGATGAATCTAATATTATATATTAACCATCAATTTATTGATCAATTATATAAATAAATCTTGCAATATCCACGAGGGTCTTAAGATAACAAACAAATCTTGCTTTGTTCCTAGATACAAGCTTGCATCTGATATTTTAATTTAGTTTCTAATTACATAGGACATTTCCTAATATCCTAAGAATCAATGATCAAGTCACGAATCAACAAGACAGACAATAACTGTAAAATTAAAATACTGGATTATTTAAAGAAAAGATATAAATATGAAAAACATAATGATTACAAGAGAGCTCAGAAAGATATAACCTAATCCCAAAAATTGAGAATTTAGCTCCTCATAGATATAAGAATACTAAAACTTATAAAAGGAAAGCTAGAAGAGGTTGGGCCAACTTCTAACATTGCTCTAGGTTAAAGACTCTCAAAGAAATGCTAACATAGAAGAACATAAAGAACAAGTGAGCTGCAAATTTGGCATAATTCTATTACTCATTCAAAGTTGAATTTACAAGTGATTAACCCTCTAATTTATACGATGAGGGGTTTATTAAAATTGGAGCCAAAATTTGAATTTTAAATTCAAAATATAAAACTCTCCAATAAACACTTGCCATGTGGAATGCATGCTTTCCTTACCAAGAAATTTCCTCTTCATTGACAAGCCACCTCAACCTAGGTTATTTCTGTCCCTCCACATCAGCTTTAGGTGGCTAATCAACCCTCCAAATTAACCCAAATGTTGCAGTAATTTATTATTGGTATCACCACTTCATCTAGCTTGGATTAATGGTTTTTTCTATGCATTTTTATTTTACAAAATTCATTAAAAAAATAAATTCTATGCTAAAAAACTACAGAGAATTCTAAAATTATTCTATACACAGTGGAAAATTGGCTCAAGTTGATAAAAGTTTGATTTTGTTGACTTTAGCAAAATTCCACTCATCTTGTATTCTCTCGGCCATGGATCTTGTAGTTGATCCTTTACTAAGGGGTTTTCCATTCTCTCCTCCCTCTCAAAGAGGATTTCTCCTCAAATCTATTGATTTTATCTCATCATTTGTGCCACATGTGAAAGGAAGATGATTAGATATGTTAAAAGTGGTATGCACTCCATATTCTTTTGGCATATCTAACTTATATGCATTACATTGATCCGTTGGAGGACATGAAAAGGACCATCTCCCCCAGGGTTTAGTTAGCACTTCCTTTGTGTGAGGAAAACAGAATCAATGTCAATCCCCTTTCAAAAAAATAGCTATCTCTTCCACTTATTGTTTTATCTTGTGTATCTCTCAATTTGTTGTTGTATTTTTTTTTCTCTAACCCTCTTATGTAGCTTCTCAATAAATTCAACCTTGGATACCCCTTCTTTGTGAATAAACATGTGGTTTGGTAAGGGTACCAAAATCTAAAGGTGCAAGAGGGTTGAAACCATACATAGCCTCAAAAGGAAATACTTTGATAGTTTCATAAATTACCCTATTACAAGTAAACTCAATATGGGGAAGATACTCATCCCAAGATCAATGGTTACCCTTCAGAACTGCCTTGAGCATAGTAGACAAAGATCTATTTACAACCTCACTTTGCCCATCTGTTTGAGGATGACAAGAGGTGGAAAAATTCAATTTAGTGCCCAGTCTTTCCCAAAGCGTTCTCCAAAAATGACTGACAAAGTTTATCTCTATCTGAAACTATAGTTTTAGACAACCCATGAAGTCTAACTATTTCTCTCAAGAAGAGCTTGGCGACATTCCTTTTATCATCTACTTTGTGGCAGGGCATAAAATGTGTCATTTTACTACAGCGATCAACCACTACAAAAATAGAATCAAAGCCCCTTTGGGTTCTGGGTAATCCTAGGATAAAGTCCATACTGATATCTTCTCAAGGAGCACAAGCAATGGGTAAGGTAGTATACAAACCATGAGACATCACTCTAGATTTAGATTGTAAGCATGCAATGCATTTATAGCAATGTCATTGAACTTCACATCTCATGTGGGGCCAGAACAATTTTTCTTTAAGCATTTTCAATGTTTCATCAACTCCAAAATGGCCTATGGGACCTCGCTCATGCATTTCTCTAACAAGGAGTCTTCTATGTGATCATTGGGGTATACATAATTTTCCTTCTTTAATTAAACAAGAACCCCTCAAATACATAAAACCCTCCTTGTGGCTTATATTGACAACTATAAAAAATGGAAGAGAATTCATATTCTTGAGCATATAGTTCTGGTATGTGATTAAATCTAGGAATTTGGGTTCCAAGTTTTGAAACACAAAGTGTGCCTTCTAGATAAGGCATCAACAACAATATTAAATTTTCCTTTCTTATATTTTATCACATAAGGGAATTGCTCTAAAAAATCCATCCTTTTTGCATGTATTTTGTTGAGTTTGTGCTGACCCCTCAAATATTTAAGCAATTCGTGATCATTATGAATGACAAATTCTTTGAAAACGAGGTAATGTTCCCAAGTTTGAAGGGCCCTCATAAGTATATAGAGCTCTTTATTATAGGTGGGATAGTTGGGGGAGGCACCATGTAATTTTTCACTTAAAAAAACAATGAGGATGTCCTCGTTGCAACAAAACTGCACCTATTCCTACTCTTGATAAATCACATTCTAACTTAAAAGTTATTGAAAAGTCAAGAATAGTTATAATAGGTGCATTAGTAAGCTTTTCTTTTAGCTCTTAGAATGCTTTTTCTTGTTTTTATGTCCAATGGAATGTGACATCCTTCTTCACCAAATCATTGAGTGCAGAGGCTAGACTAGATAAATTAGGCACAAATCTTCTATAAAAACTTGTCAGTCAATGAAACTCCTAACTTCTCTTACATTCTTTGGAGTTGGCCATTATTGGATGGCTTTTATTTTTGTGGGATCAACGTGGATCCAATTTTTATTGACTATGAACCCTAAGAATACAACACTATCTACACAAAAATACATTTTTCAATATTTGCAAACAATTTATTTTTTCTAAGTAAAGACAACACTTCCCTAAGATGTTGTAAATGTAAATCTAAACTACTACTACACACCAAATTATCATCAAAATAAACTACGACAAACTTACCTATGCAGTTCGTAAGGGTATGATTCATAAGCCTCATGAAAGTGTTAGGTGTATTAATAAGGCCAAAAGGCATTGTCAACCACTCGTATAGTTCAAATTTAGTTTTGAAAGTAGTTTTCCACTCATCACCTTCTTTAATTCGAATTTGGTGATATCTGTTTTTCAAATCAATTTTGAAAAATATTGTAGAACCATGAAATTCATAAAGCATATCATCAAGCCTCGAAATTGGGTGTCAGTATTTGATAGTGATGTTACTAATTACTCGACAATTGCAACACATCCTCCATTTACCATCTTTCTTAAGCACCAACAAGACAAGTACAACACTAAGACTGAGACTTTCTTGTACCCGACCCTCATCCAACAACTCTTGAACTTGGCATTCTATCTCCTTAGTCTCCTTTGGATTTGTTCTATAAGTTGCCCTGTTGGGTAGACTAGCTCCTGAACAAAATCTATTTGACCTCTAAAAGGTGAAAGTCCAGTTGAACCTTCTATAGGGAACATGTCATCAAACTCTTTTAAAGTTTTTGCATTTCAGGAGACAAACCCTAAATTTTGAAGAAGTGGCAGTGCACGTCAGTGTTCTTTTACAAAGAAGGAGGTATGAAGATTGTTCAGTTAAGAGAAATCTTTTTATTTATTTATGTGACAAAATGTTCTTTCTGAATGACCTCATGGGAAGGAACACCAATCTCCCACACCTCAGATGAATCTTTAAGGACTATTTTTTTTTTCATTTTGTGGATTATTTTTTTTTATTTTCTCTTTTTGCTTTCATTTGTACTTGATCGTCCAACAATTGTAAAGGTGCAAAGGATGAAGTACAAACTTATTATCCTTGTGGATGAAGGTAATCTCTTTAGTGAGGCCATTATGCATGATTTTCTTGTCAAATTATCATGACCTCCTTAACAAAATATGACAAGCTTCTATAGGTACTTCATCACATAAAACTTTATCTTCATGCTTTCCTACAAAAAACTTGACCTTCATTTGTCTATTGACTATTATATCTCCATCTTCATTTAGCTAATGCAAAGTATTTAGGATGGGGTACGAAAGTTAAGTTTTTCAACCAAACTAGTGCTATAATAGTTACAACATGACCCGTTGTTTACAATGAGAGAACAAGTGTTTTCCAAAACTTTGCATCTTGTATGAAAAATATTCTCTCTTTGTGACTCAGGATGTGGACTAGGTTGGTTGTTGAGAGTTTTGTGAATCATCAAAAGATCTCCCTCACAAGGGTATGCATTAGATACATTAGATTCACATATGAATCCTCACTCTCATTAGACGTAGATGATTCATCTTGGCTACTATATTAATCCTTACCCCTTTAAGATCATGGTCCTTTTCTTGGGGCATTGGGATGCTATGTATCCTCTATCAAGACATTTAAAACATTGAATTTCTTTAGTGCGAGTGTGAAGATTGCATTTCCTTTCTCTTGTTATTTTCATTTTCACTGGCTAGGTTAAAGAGAGTTCATCTTTAACATTTTCTTTTTCATACTTTCCCTCCCTCTTGAATTCCTTCTTGGAATAAGAACTAGAATACAAACTTTTGCCTTTTCTTAAATTTTTTTGCTTGACTTTAATACAAAGTTGTACTAAGTCATTAAAATCTCTGTATGGCAATAATTCAACTCTATCACTTGCTGAACTCAATAAAAAATCAAGAAACAAAATATTTCAATTAGTACAATTTTAATTTTATGACATATATGGACAAAACATGACTTAGACAAACTGTATTCAGATTTCAAAATGAAAATTAAACTCAATTATAAGCACTGGACCGAAAATAAATTTCAAGACTCGACAAAATTTAAAAACACAAACACATAACAACTAGAACACCTAGTAAGCACAATTGTAGACGGTTCAAGAAGATTGATGCAATTTGAATTGGTTAATTGAAGTCATACACCGAGTAAATTGTGAAAACTCACTTAAGTATGGAGAGAGTTGTTTTTTGTCTCAAAATAAGTCAATAATAACATTAAATAAACTCTATTAATCGATTATATGAATATTGTTAGGCTTAGACTTCACCATACCTCTCTCTCATGTATAAAGACAAACAATTACCTTCTTTCTTAACTAATGTTAGTGTTAACCCACATAATACCCAAACCTTAATTCTTTAGGTGAATGAGCCTAAGTTTCCTTATTGACCGTTAATTCTTTGATCAATTATATAAAAAATACTTGCTTTTGTCACAAGGTTTAAGTAAAAAAACAATCATGCTTTATTCCTAGACACAAGTTTTCAATAGGTATTTCGATTCAAATACTGATTACAAAAGATATTTCCTAATGTCCTAATAATCAAATATTATGCAATGAATCAACACAACAACCATTAAGTACATATTTAAAATACTGACATTGAAAGGAAAATACATATACATAAAACTAATATTGATTAAATGAGAGTTTAGTAGGTTAAATCTAACTCTAACAATAATGGATTTAGTTCCTCACAGTCATGAAAACCTTAAGCATATAATATAAACAATAAAAAATGATTAAACGAAAAAAACCCTAAAACTACCTTCCAAGTTTAACTCTTTTTCTCCTCTAGCTCTGTGTGTAAATCCTAACACTAATCCTTATTAAATAGATTTTGAATGACGTTGGTATCTGATCCAACTTTAATGATACCAAACTCAGCTCTACCTATAGGGCCCAAGTTCCAACTTATGCCCAACACAACTCTAAGCAAAAAGTTTAGAAAAAATTAATTTTAGGGTAAAAATTGGTTCCAGATGTTATCACTTTGGCGACATAGAAGGCTTGAAAATTTATTCATATTTTTACTTTTTTATCTCGTATATTTCTCTCTCCTTTACTTTATTAACTCTAGACTCTCCCGCACGTGATTGATTACTCGCACCGCTTTAAAAAAGGGCGTGATACAGTGACGTTGAAACTTGAAAGAGAAAGTAGTTGGCAGCATTCCTTAAGAAGCTCCGCTAGGGTGGTGAGAATAAAATAAAAAGAAAACGAGAAAAACAGTGCCGCATTCGCATTCTTCTTCATTCTTATTCTTCTTTGGTTGGTGCAAAAACCACTCTTCCATTTTCTAGGGTTTGGTTTTTGCTTTCTTCGCCTTCTCCAATGGCCGCTTCATCTTTCCTCAGATCCGCGTTTCTCGCACCTTCCTCCTGCGATCGTTTCAAGGTCTCTTCCCGCGTTGCCGATTCTCTCGCTGTTCTTCGAATTTCGCTTTCATTTTTGGCTTTTTCCTGCATTTGGTTATAAGGTGTCACAAAATACTGTAACTGAACTGAACCGAACTGGACTATGATGTGATACGTTTCTGGTTCATGCGGTGTAGTTTGTTTTGTTTGTTTGGTTAATGAATTGAGCTCTATTTGGTTATTCAGAGAACCAACAGTTTTATTTTATTATTTTATTTTTTTTATTGGTTGGTTGAAGTTTTCAGTTCTTTCATATTCATTTTTTTTTCTTGCGTTTACTTGAAAAATCGAGTGGAAAATTTAAACTGTTTTATAAGATCGGCTTTTGATATTTCAGCTGTAACGTCTAGGTTTTTTGGGTTGTCGTGATGGCAAATTGCGTAAATTTTTGGTAATATTAAGGTTTGCATTGATACCGCGGGCTTCCACTTGTTTGTTTGTTTATTTTATTTATTAATTTGTATTGGTTATAGTCATGTTTAGTTTTCAAAAGTTTGGTTTTGGATCTGGTGCGAACCTGTTTTTCTTTTCCTGCTCAGAAAACGGGATAGGTGCGAACACTCTGTCGCGTTTACTGAAGAAAGGAGAATCTGAGACTTTAAGGAAAAATTTCCGATTGTCAATCTTTGATGGTTAAGAAAAGTTTCTTTCTCATGGTTTATATACTTAATTTTCTGACTTTTCATTGTATTGTATTGATGTTTTTCTTGGATGTAGCATTTTACTAATATTATATGCATACGATTCAGGTATTTGGCAACTCCTCTAGTTGTAATGTAAAATCTATGGGATTGCAGAGCAGCATTTTTGGTAATTCAATTCAATGTGACTCATTAGTCTTACAGTTGAGTTTCTCTAACCTTTCTACATTGAGCTCCTATTTTCTTTCATATTCTGGTTTCTTCAATAGTTGGTGGTTTTATTATTTGTGGTTCTGATTTATTGGTGTTTGCACAGAAACTACACTGCTCGGGGGATCCAACCTATTAAATCCACAGCGACAGAAATCCCTCTCCCCACCCAGCGTAAGAATAGTACCACCATTGTATTTTATATTAGTGTGATTTGCATGCAATTTCTTGATTCTTACTTTTAGTTGATTTTGTCTGTTTAGAACCAAGGAGCACTGGGAAGACTAGAGTTGGAATAAATGGTAACTTTCTTGTTACGAGATATTTTGTAGTAGCTTCTTGTATCTACTTGCTGCATTTAATTTTATTATGCACTTTCAATTTTTCATTAAATACATAATTCGTCATAGATGATGAATTATTTTAAGATTTGCCTTCCATACCATCTTTTCATTTTATCATGGTTTTATTTAGCATAGCTCGTAAGAATTGTTCAACCTTTTTATATTCAAAGTGACTGCAGATGGTTATGACTGTGACGTATGTAAATGCTTTCATAAAACATATTTTCTTGAACTGTCTAATTGCTTTAGATGAAATTGGTAATGTTTGATGAAGATAATCAAATTTGGCCTAATATTTACTGGATTCTGTATATTTTAACCTGAGAGATTTCAAATGAAAATTTTGTGAATCCTCATTTTGTTGGAGGTCTGTGCATAATGTTAAGGTAGATTTCTCAGCTATTAAGTTACCAAGTTATAAATGAAAAAAATAGAAGACCTGAAAGAACTGTTGTTAGAAAGTGTCACCTAAAATGTAGTTATGTAGGAGATGAAAACTTTTTTTAAAATGTATATATTCTGAAATGTGCAGGATTTGGTAGAATTGGAAGGTTGGTGCTACGTGTAGCTACTTCACGAGATGATATTGATGTTGTTGCAATTAATGATCCATTTGTTGATGCAAAATATATGGTATGTACTGTTATACTGGCGATAGACCTAGAGAAGAGACTAATTAAATCTGTATTTTCTTGTGTATGTTTTTATGCATGTTTATGGTGATACATAGATCTATCTGAAAACTCTTTGCTTTTTGTTGTGTATTCAGTACGTTTAAGAATTAGATTTACATTATATCATGTTTGGTGAAGATTAAAATTAGGAGATACTACCCTATATTTCTAAGCTCCCACAGGAAGCTGACAGAGGCAAATAATTACTTTTCTTCAAAATAATCTGAACCAAACTTGTTGGTATAATGCTCTTATCTTAGATGCCTTCTATTTTCCCAATTTTTAGTGACATAATTTGTCTTGTATCTGTTATGGCGATTCAATTGGGATGTTCTTCAACTATTGTCCATGTTGTTTGCTTGCCTTTTCTTATTTTACGTATCTTGAAATTTATTTAGATTATTTTATTATTTTGTCATGAAGCCTTGTATAATCTTAAGAGAATCAAATCTATGATCGGTTTAAAAACATATCTCAAACAAAAAACAAAAAATAAAAAACTCAGGCTCTATCTTAGTAATAACTCATTTAATTTTTCTCTGTATGATTTAATTTCGAATGGAACCGTTAATTAAGGGGCTTTATTGTTTTAGTCCGAAATAAGTGGACGTTATCTGTTTGTTCAACCCCCAATTTCTTGTAATAATATAGAAAAACTCCTTTTAAATATAAGGAAGTATAGAGATTGAGTTAAACAATTACAAAATCTTGTGAGAAGTAGGTCATGACATTAGGGAACAAAGAGTATTTGTGCCAGCATTTTTCTTAGTTAAAGGTAGTAAGTATACTGTAGTAGATAATCATGCTGTTCAGTACATACAATGACAATTGATGTTCTAAAACATTTGAGAAATTGGTGAGTGTATTGTTGCACGCTTTTATTCCACTTTTTTCACTAAATTCACCTTTTATTTTATTTATTTGTTGTTGCATGTAATTTTTTTCAATTAATTTATTGTTGCATGTAACCTTTTCTATTCGTTTATTGTTGATGCTTTGTTTTTGATTTATATTTGGTTTATTTTTTATTTCAGCCTTACATTTTTCTTTATCATTTAATCTTTTTCTTGTAGGCTTACATGTTTAAATATGATTCTACTCATGGTCCGTTCAAGGGGACCATTAAAATTTTGGATGACTCTACTTTGGAAATTAATGGAAAGCAGGTTAAAGTTGTGAGCAAAAGGTATCATGAGTTGAGATCTGATAATTAAAGTGAATGTTACAAACGTGTTACTGGTCTGCGAAATTAATGTAGGTAACAAGTACTAAAAATAGATTGCCATGAACAAATTTTGTTTCTGTATTTCAGAGATCCGGCAGAGATCCAATGGAGTGATTTTGGAGCTGATTATGTCATCGAGTCATCAGGAGTTTTCACAACTGTGGAAAAAGCTTCATCACATTTGAAGGTACTCAAATACCTGTGTATTAAGTCCTGTGTTCTTTCATTCTTCTGTTCATTGTCTTACCCTCCAGCATCAAATTTTAATTTAGCTTTATCTTTTTACACTGTAGGCTGGTGCTAAGAAAGTAATAATATCAGCTCCATCTGCTGATGCTCCAATGTTTGTGGTAGGAGTGAATGAGAAGACATACCACCCAGAAATGGACATTGTTTCTAATGCAAGCTGTACAACAAATTGTCTTGCTCCTATTGCCAAGGTGTGATGTCTCATGCACTGCCAAGCTTTATTGAACTGAAGCATTTCTTTGCAATGAGAATGTTTTTGTATGTAGTTCGACAGTGTTAAACTTAGAAGTTTAATGGCAGCTCTCTTCGTCCTTAAAGAGCAACGAAAATAATATGGGCCCAGAAAACCTGAGTCATTCTGTTAGGACACCACTCTTGACACCCACACGGAAACACTTACCACAAAGCACACAAACAATCACTGGAATGCACTTTGATTCAAATCTGTATCAAAATGTTACACAGCACTCACAAAGAAACGGAATGCCTTTCACACAGGATCAAAGCCTGTCACAATACAACTAATCAAAAGCCAAAAATCCCTCTACAACTAATGGTTGGTCAACACTCACTAACCAAGCTAACAACCATAACTGTCCTAGCCTAACAACGTAAATTGTCTTTCTCTATTTAATTTTCTTCTGTAGTAAACCTTCCATTCCTTTTCTTGATTGTGCTGATCCAAAATCCTAACACATTCTGTGACATCCTTATGGGTGTGGGTGGATATTTTCTGCTGAAATAGATCCAGTCTTTTAGCCATGTACTTTTATATATCCTTCAACTTATACTGTCATGTTGTCTTTAATTATATATTTTCTACTGAAATAGATCCAGTGTTCCACAATTTATTTGAACTCAATGGAGTTAATACCAATATATTTGAATCTATATGGTGGTTCGTCGGTTAGCTTTTTAGGGTGTCTCAAGACATTCAGTATTCTTTTATTTATTCTTCAACTAATAATGCCATGTTTCCCCTTTAATTAAATATCTTCTACTGAAGTTATTGTTGATCTATCTGAATCTTGATGTTATTGTTTGTCTATCTGAATCTAGAAGTTATTCGACTGGTTGATTGAAACCTGGTATCTTGTAGATAGAAAATGGTGTTTCGCCCCTCAATGGTGTGCTTAACTTTGAGCGTATGCTTCTCCTAGTGCCTGAAGGCCCCAATTCTCTGAAAATTCTCAAGATGAAATCCTTATTAACTCCCCTTATTTATAGTTACTGATATGCTAACATAAAGCCATCCTTAATGGGCCTAATCAATTTCAGGCACATTAACATAAAACTTTGTATTTCTTAGGCTAACAACATAACTATGTACAGGTACTTTGTAAAAACCCACGGGCATATAATATTGGGACACTGTGTTATTCGACTGGTTGATATAAACCTGATATCTTGTTTAGATAGAATACGGTGTTTCTCCCCTCAATCCTGTGCTTAGCTTGTGGGACTTCGAGAGTATGCACCCCCGAGTTACTGAAGGCCCCAATTTTCTGAAAATTCTCAAGATAAATCCTTATTAACTCCTCTTATTTATATACTACTACTGATATGCTGACATAAAGCCATCATCAATGTGCCTAATCAATTTCAGGCACATTAACTAAACCCTTGTATTTCTTAGGCTAACAACATAACTATCTACTGATACTTTGTAAAAACCCACGGGCACATAATATTGGGGTTGTGTTAGAAACATTTAGTCCATATTAAGATTTAACATGTTCACCCCTTCCTCTGTCCCATGGGAAACTTGCATATAAGTATGTAACTTACATGAACTATTCATCAGGTGGTCCATGAAGAGTTTGGAATAGTTGAAGGTTTAATGACAACTGTACATGCAACAACAGGTATCTTTGCAAACTTGCTAATTGTAGCCTCTAGTTTCCTTTTCTTATGGTCAAACCGTTCCTTTATATGTTCACATGTAGCATTGGTAACGTCCAATTCTTTCTTCACCCAGCAACACAGAAGACTGTAGATGGCCCTTCTATGAAGGATTGGCGAGGGGGAAGAGGGGCAAGCCAAAATATTATTCCAAGTTCAACTGGTGCTGCGAAGGTAAGAGATGGATGGACACAGATTTTAAGTTTACTATTTTCAGTGCAGGTATGTGAATCTGGGTTTGTTTTATGAAATCACAGGCTGTCGGGAAAGTTCTTCCTGAGTTAAATGGAAAACTCACTGGGATGGCATTCCGTGTACCGACTCCTAATGTTTCTGTGGTGGACTTGACTTGCCGGCTTAAGAAGAATGCTTCTTATGAAGATGTTAAATCAGCAATAAAGTATGTCTGTTGCTTTTTTACTCCACCTTTTATACCCTCTACTGTTTTGTACTAACCTTTTGATTGATTTCTGTGACTTTGCTTCTTAAAAATACGAAGGTATGCCTCAGAGGGACCACTGAAAGGAATCCTTGGGTACACAGAAGAGGATGTTGTCTCTAATGACTTCGTTGGTGATTCAAGGTACATTGTGTTCTGCTATGTTACCTTTAAAGCCAGAACGTTGCTTTTTTAACCTTTCTGGTTGGAAAGTGAGACCATAGAACACGAGACCCCTGTTTGGTTTTGGGCAATTGTAGTTTTTTCACAAAAAAAAATTGAACCTTCAATCTTCATTTCTTTCTCTGCTGTACTTTGGATATATTATTTGTTAATAGAAAGGCTTATGCAATTCAAAATTAATTCCCTTGCTCAGGTCAAGTATCTTTGATGCTAAGGCTGGTATTGCACTTAGTTCTTCCTTTGTTAAGCTGGTTTCTTGGTATGATAACGAATGGGGTTACAGGTATGCTTGCATTTTGCATATGTAGATTAAATAGCATTTACTCGTCGGTCAATTTTAATATTATAAATTTCTGTTCATGCGTACCATTAATTGATATGTTTTTGGAATGGATTTTGTTGCAGCAACCGAGTGTTGGACCTTATAGAGCACATGGCGTTGGTGGCAGCGCAAAATTGAACACAGCAATATTCTGTATGTTGTATTGCACTTCATGTTGAATTAGGTTATTATTAGTGGTGACTTAGGTTCAGATTTTGGTTTTGATCTTATTTTTATAATGTGAGGCTAAATGATCACATCGTGTACACCGAAAATAAAATAAAAAGGACATTGTCCTGGGTCATGTTTTGGGACTACTACCAGCATGAATTTTTTACAATCTGCCTTTAAAAATGATTTGACATTTTAAAGGCGATGAATGATTTATATTGGCTCATTCGGATAGGGCAAAACCCAACTGTGTCAATTGTTGTTCCAATTCTTGTTGAATTAGGTCAAATATTGGTAACGAGTTTAAATGACCGCGTCACGTACCACTGTTATTCGACTAAAATTAAAGGAACTATCTTACTAACATGTTTTGGAATTACGAGCAATAAAGTTTACAAACTGGCTTTCAAAGTTCTTGGCATTTGTAAAGTGGTATGATGAATATATTTGGCGTGTTCGGATACGGTATGGAACAAAAGCTCCGGTCAAGAATAATCCGGTTCCAATTCACAAGATAATACAGTGCAAATTTATATTGACATTCAATCCATTAATTCATGTTAGAATGTTCATCCACATAATTTTAGGCTAAAGCTTTAAATGATTGGTTGTATGTTGCATCTTAATTGTAGATGGTTAGTGCTGCATCGAATTTAATTAGGTGTTTTATTGCCGTTTTATATGAATCAAATTAGACAATAGATAAGAATTAACTTAGAGTGTTTTATACATTACGTTTTTTTAACCAAATCTTAAAATGTTACATGGGAAAATCTTAAAACAATTTTTTATCCAAATTGTAAGAAACATGGTAATGTGTTTTCTTTTTATATATTTAGTTTAATTTGTTGCAAAAATCTATGATCGAGGTGTTTATTCATTTAATTCTTATATAAGTGATCTTATTCGGTTGTTTTTTATGTGTACCACAAAATAGAGTAAACACTAAGGAATTGTTTGGATGTAGATCAGAGGGAATGAATTTGAGGTGATTTAAGAGGAAAGTGTCTAGAAAGTTTGGTTGTTTGGATTAAAGAAAAGATAGTAAGATTTAAGTGAAAAGTTTACGAAAGTTTGTGAGTGATGTGATAGGTGTGATAGATATTTTAATATTTTTAAATGAATAAAATGGTAAGATTATAAATTTATCCTTATGTTTAAAAATAATTTAAGTTAAAATATAATTAATTTGTTTGGTGTAATTGAATTATTTTTTTGTTATTGATGAAAATATACAATTACATATTTGTTGTTTGAGTTAAAATTAATTATTAATTTTATGTAATTTGTTTGGTTTCATTGATGAAATATTTTTTTAAATTTCTAAGAATATAAATTCGTCTAAGTGGTAAAATTAAATTTGAAATAAAATTTAATTAATTATATGTATATAGTACTTTTGTGTTACAAGAAAATTATTTTTGATACACTTTCTCAAATAATATAAAAATTATCATTTTCAAATATTGTTGATACATGAATTTTTTTTAAAATTATATTGTAAAAATAAATTATACGTTTATTCTAGTATGTTAGAAGAAAATTATTTTCAATATGGTTCGTCGAGTGAGTTTGATATAAAAATTAGAATTAAAAGCAATTGTTCATATATGTAATTTTTTTTTTAAAATTGTATTGTCAAAATAAATAGGAAAACATATTATTTTAAAAGATATGAACAAAGTTCTAAATTTCAGAAAATAAATAAATATAATACAATTAAAAAATTGTGTTAAAAAGGATAATAAAAAAAAATGATAAATCATAAGAGTCGGGATGCTAAGTGTTGAAATAGAGAGTTCTCTGTTCACGTTTTGCTCTCGGGTTTGAATTCATTTTAAATTTTTGCAGTGTTATTTTTATCTAAAATTTTTACAACTTGTTCATATATTGTGTTGTGAATCCGAGAACAATATTTCAAAGTCAAATACATTGTAAAAAAAAGTTACACAATTTTTGAAGCACAACTTCCAATTCACTATAATTTTGCTTTTGTTTTGTATTCTATTCTAAAACAAATCCTAGGTTTTTTGTTGTCTGTCTACTTTCTTGCTAGCTCTACTTTCTTGCTTTTTTGTCTTTTAAATTATTTTAAATTTTTGGTCAAATTTGAAAAGGTCTTGATTTTAGCATTTTTAAATTGAATTTTTCTTAATTTACATTTCATTAACCTCTTGAGGTGGAAATTCATCCTAGTTGGTGATCTTGGTGAAAAGTTATCTATCTTTCTAGGTAACCTCTTGAAAGAATGAGAGAATGCTAAGGATGACTCCTCTCCAGAGATTATACAAGTTGACGCTCAAAGCAAAAGTGATAAACACTTGAGAGAAAAGAAAGCTACAAATTCAAGGGATAAATGCAACAAAAATAGCACATTTGTATTCCAAATTTGTCATGGAATTTTGTGTAGTTATGATTGTTCATTTGTAAATTTTTATTGCTTTGTTGTTTTTGGAAAATACATCAAGAACAATCTCAAATTTAAACATTGTAATAGTAAAAAACATCTAGGAGTGAAAGTGTGTCAAGGGCCTCAAAATGTCACTTACACTTTCACATATAAGAACACACCTAGTTTACTTGCTTTGATTATTTATCTTTACATTTTTGCAATTTTTCTTTATAAGAACCAAAGATTGAAGTGCTTAAACGTTGGTAAACCTTCAGTTGGTCTCTAGAAATGGAGAGAACACACACTAGGTCTAGGAAATATTGTTTTTAAGTTTTCTTTTGAGAGATGTTATGGAGAAATGAATGTCATAAAAAAAAACGTGAAACCTTTGATATCAAAGATCATATTCAAATATCGAGAATGTAAAAATCACTATTGACAATAATGTGAAATGCAAGCATGAGACAAAAAATGTATAAGAGAGTAAATGTAACTACGTTTGGGTTTTTTTCTCTATTTTGATGTACTTTTTTACATTAATTTTCAAAATGGGCAAAAAAAATTATTTACCAAAATGGGCAAATTCTGTCAACTAGATAGAAATTAAAATTAATGAATCTTTCCACCTAGATGTGATTTCGTCAAACATAAGTGACATGCTGAGGATTTCAATTAAAAACATTAATAAAAATTGTTTCTCTCTCCAATCATCTTTTAATTATTTGAGACTATGTTTGTTAGGTTTAACAATTAACAAAAAATTAATAATAATTACATAATAATAATAATAATAATGTTAATAATTAACAAAACTGTAACAAAAAAAATTAAGTCATACAAATTTATTTTAAATTAAAACAAAATAATATAATGATAATAATAATAAGAAAAATAATTTTAATTAAATTGATATGAATTTAATTTAAATAATAATAATAATAATAATTTTAATTAAATTTATACAAATTTAATTTAAATGATAATAATAATTATCGAAACAATAATTATAATTAAATTTATATAAATTAAATTAAAATAATAATAATAATAATAGTAATCTTTAGGGATAATAATGATAATAGTAATATTCTAACAAATCTAATTAAAATAATATAATGACTATTATAACAATAATAATATAATAACTTTTATAAATAAAGAAAATAATATTTAATAATATAATATTAACTATTCAATGGCCATAAGTGGATCAAGTTGTAGGACTATCATTAATTTAAATAATAATAGTAATATAATAATAACTTTTATAAATTTATATAAATTTAATTAAAATTATTCATATTATTATTATTATTTAAATTAAAATCATATAAATTTAATTAAAAGTATTCTTCTTATTATTATTATCATTATATTATTTTGTTTTAATTTAAAATAAATTTGTATGACTTAATTTTTTTATTATTGTTTTGTTAATTATTATTATTATTATTATTATTATTATTATGTAATTATTATTAATTTTTTGTTAATTGTTAAACCTAACAAAAAGTCTCAAATAATTAAAAGATGATTGGAGAGAGAGAAACAATTTTCATTAATGTCTTTAATTGAAATTGTCAGCATGTCACTTATATTTGATCAGCCTGAAATCACGCTTAGGTGGAAGGATTCATTAATTTCAATTCCTGTATAACTAGCATAATTTGTCTAGTTTGATAAATATTTTTTTTATCCATTTTGAAAATTAATGTAAAAAAGTAGGAGAAAAAAAGCCAAAAACAAGAGAATGAAAGTGAGAGTGAGACTTTGAGTAAGTGAGTAAACAAGAGTGAGAGTGTGAGAGTGAGACTTTGAGTAAGTGAGTAAACAAGAGTGAGAGTGAGTGAACAAGAAGAAGAAAAAGTATGAGCCTAAGAATGAGATTAATTTATTAATATTTTATTTTATTTTCCCGTAAAAAATAATTTATATAACAAACTTAACTGGATATATTATTTAATAGTTTCTTTTCCAATTATTATAATATCATTATCTACAAATTTATAAACAATTCTTAATTTTTAATAGTTTTGGTGCAAAGATTTATTCGCAAGAAAAAATATACAATTGTACATATATTTTAGTAAATTGGCAAATAATTACAATATCCTTTATGGGAATAATTTTACAAAAAAAAAAAAAAAAATCTACACGAATTTCATGTGCAAAAACTTCCACCATAAAATCTACAAATTTTTCCTGTTAAATATATTTCGTATGAAAAGCCAAATGAATTTCTTGCCAAATTTTTTTTTTTTTTTTTATAAAGTATGCATAAATTTTCTGTCAAAAAAAATCATAAAAATTATGAAGGCAATAATTTCTAGTACAAGACTTTTGATTTGCATAATAGTTGACCTTCGTAGGAAAAAGCCATTCTACATGCTTTTAAGTTTTGTTAAAGAACACTTGAATGTGATTCCTATCATCTAACAATTAATTAGCTAATTAACAGTCAACTCCATGCATAGATGTAAAATAATTAAATAAATCACCTACTGTAGTGTCTTTCTTCATGCTTTTCTACAATCTGTATTAGACTTATTAAATTTCTTCTGCAATGCTTCTTAAAGTGATCTGAATTTTGATATCCATATTCTATATTTAGGTTGTTCAAATGCGAGTGTATATTTAAGTAAAAAATATTTTTTTTTTCTTTCATCTGCAAAAGATTAATTTGTATATAATATAACTTTTTATTATTCTAAAATTACACTTTTCCGTGATTACTTTACGTTATATTTATTAATCAGTTTTTCAAGTGTTAGTTTCTAAATTAAAAAAAATGTAAAATTTAAACATTTTTTTTAAATTACATAATTGTTACTAAGTATTCATATTTTTATTTGACACTAATAAACGTTTTGTTATGTTCTTAAATAATCTAAATTGTTTACTAAAAAATTTGTTTATTCCTTAACTACTAATGATTAAGTCATTAAAAAGGGGAGACTTCAATTTGCAAACTTTTAGTAAGATTTAGAGTTTAAAAAAGGTAACTTTTTGTCACTTTTATAAAAAAGTAATTTGCAGTATAACTTGAACCTGCAAATTTTTCTTGTGGATTTTTTATATTTTTATCTTATTTTTCTTGTAATGTTTCTTACAAAAGTTTTTTTAATTAAGTTTGAAGAAAAAATGTTATAATTCTCTTACGAATTTGTTTTCCGTAAAAATTTAAACTGTCAGATTGACTATATATAAAGTCGTAAAAAAAGTAATTACGGGACTGTTATTAATAAAAAAAAATATGTCGATATCATAAAGTATAATTAATTTAGGAAATATTTAATATTAAAATTTCAATTTAATATTTAAAATTGTCATTGCAAAAGAAATATTATTTTGAAAAAGAAAAAATCTCTCATAAAAGAAATAAAATATCTTAAGAAAATATTAATCACACAATGTCATTATAAAATCACTGGATACAGGAAATATATCCATTATTTTAAAGAAAATATATTTTTTGACACAAATTATTGTAAGATAATCCATCCATCACAATATTATAAGACCATTTAAATAAGTATATATGACCGATTTAAATAACAATATTACTTTAACAAAGCATTCATTTACTGTAGTAAGAAAAATATCATTAAAGCCACATGAAGATATTTTACTTAAAGTTAGAAAACACACTTTAAACAAGCTTATTTAAGATATCAAGCGCTTCTAGCAAAATGTGAAGTATTGGTAACTTAGAGCAATGCTTTAAGTAAGATAGATTAATGTGATCAATAATTATTTGAACTAAGATTCAAATTGTTGGTTGTTTTAAGTGCATTTTTACGTCTCAAAGCATTTAAGCATGACATTTGAGAGTGTAACAAATTTGTATAGTTTTGTCTGATTTGTTTATTAAATGTTCTCTTGGGAAAAATATTTATAAAATCTAATATTCTTTTCAATTGAACTTTAAATATTATTAGTAATAAGTAAAGGGAACAAAATACATACAAGTCTTAATATTTTACATGTATATGTGAAGAAAACAAGAAAAACACAATAAAAGAAAACTATTTTGTGTTTTAATATTTTTTTATTTTACATGTATATGTGAAGAAAAACAAGAAAAACACGATAAAAGAAAAATAAGAGAAAACTATATTGTGTTTTAATACTTTTATAAATATTGTGTAATGATGAATATTAAAATGAAAATTTTGTTTATACAAATAATCAGTTATTGGTTTTTGTGTTTGATGAATTACAATAAATACAAGGTTGTAGCTTTACTAATATACTTCTCTTAAAGTGTTTTAAACATTTATTCTCAAAATAAATCTTATTCTCAATTTCATATAGATAATAATAAGAAGTAATACAAAGAGATAAAAAGGAAAAAGAAATACACATGGTATTTTTATAGTGATTTGTCTGGCTATGCATATTCATCTAGTTCTCAATCAACAGATTGACTTTCACTAAGTAGATTAATATTGGGAATTACAATGTGAGTATTATTTGGGTTTGTAGTCACTCTTGACTAACTCCTTATGTATTCTTTTGGTTGTCAGTCACTATTCGGTCATCTCATTTAACTTTATTTCTACAGGTCATTTATGACTTAACCAAGTATTATTTCACAAAACACTCCTAGCTTAACGAAATATTCTTTCACAAGTCACTCTTGACTTAACAAAGTATGCTTTTACAAGTCATTCCTGACTTAATAAAATATTCTTTCACAAGTCACCCCTAGCTTAACCAAGTATTCTTTCACAAGCAACTCTTTATTTAATTGAGTATTCTTTGAAAAAGAGACAATCTTGGATCATAATCAAGTATTATTTACTAAAGAACCACTCCTAGCTAAGATAAGAAGATTATTTGATTGGAGATAAAAAAAAAAAAAAACCCATACAATTGCTTACTAGATGTATACAAAATTTGTGTACTCCTCTAGTTTGCTAATTGAACATAAAATGTGATCACTATGAAGCTTTTGATAGGTGCAAAAGTTTTAGTAGAGTTTTAGTATGGTGTTCCACTTTCTTCTTCTTCTTGAATTCCTTTATATAGGTTTCGAATAAAGTAGTTATGGTAAATTTGTGTCTAGTTGTTGAGAAGCTTCAACTCTTTTGAATGTCGTTCTTTTGTCTGATGAGTTTGAGTGTGAAAGATGCATGTAGTTCGTGGAACATTAAATGTTCTTTTCTTCTTCTATGTAACCTCCCAATAGCTGGATGTACTTATATCTTCTTGGACAATGTGTCTTTGCTTGACTTTGTCTAAAGTGAAAATTCGTATGAAATTGATAGTTTTTTAAAGATGTCAATGTTAGCATCAGGAAATTGTTGAATAAAGACAGCTTTAACTCTTTGTTCAATAAATCATTTGATGTGATTTGAGCTTGCAAACAACTCTTCTTGGCAACAACATTTCTTGCAATATAGAGTAAACATCTCTATTTTCGTGTAATACGAGGTGAGCTTAAGTCTATTTTCATATCATCTAATCTTGTAGAAACTTTATCAAATAAATTGAAATTGCATAATATTGTATCATTTGTCAGATGAAACACTTACATCTTACATGATATGTTGTTGAAATAAATTATCGTTTTATAGATGAAATATGTCTATGTTCACACTTTGTTTTCAACACTTAATAAAAAACTAGGGTGTTGAACTTCTTCTCTAACAATATGCAATTTTTTTTCATATTGTGATGGAGGAGCTCCTAGGTGCCTTAGCTTCTTGTGCAAGCTTCAATGGAAGATGAGCATGATGAAACCTTGAAGCACTGAATAGAAGAAGTGGATGAAACTCCTCATGATGCGGAAGCCATGGAAATGCAAGGAAGGAAGCGTGCAAGGAGGTTGATGGTGAAGTAGATGGTGAAAGCCTTGAAGGAGGTTGGGACAACCTTCAAGAGAGAGCTTCTAGCTTCTAGGAGAAGAAACTCAATGTGAAACTTGAGGCAATGTACTAAAAATTCGGTCGCATTTCATTACTCAAATCAAGTCTACAAGAGAGGTTCTTAAACCTCTTATTTATAGAAAAAGAATGAGCTACTTAGCTTCCCATGTAAGCTATCTAGGTAGGGTATGGGAGAAGCTAGGTCTAGAAACCCTAGCTTATAAGACAAGCTTCTAACCCTAGCTTCTATGACAAGCTTCCCAAACCTAGCTTGCACTCGAAGGCTCTTACAAGGTGGTGACAAGTGGCACAAGGAGAGAGAGCGCCTTGTGCTACTTGGACTCCTTGATCAAGCCCAACATTATTTATGGACCTCAAGGCCCAAACTTACACTACATGGCCCAAAAATACAAGGCCCAAATTTATTCTACTTGACCCAAATTATTCTAAACTATTCTAAACAATTTATACAAATTAAAGGACTTCTCCTTAATACTCTATTTTCTCCAAAGGGATTTCTTCATGTTTGCATTTGGACCCGATTGAAAGCCCAAACGGCCTGAAATGGGCCCAATCTTTTGAAAAGCTCTTGATTCTCCCTCAGGTTCTTTGTCCTCTTTATTCTTGATTAATGTCGCCGGGACCTTTTTCCATCATATTGAATATTACAATCATAAAATTTAATGGACCATTCGTCGTCAGATTCATCATTACCATGTTATTCTTATGTAGGAAGATGCAAGAGTTGTGCACGAGGAGGTGAGACTGATAAAAATGTCTAACCAAATGTAAAATTATGTATAAATTGTAGCCTTTGTTGTTCAAAGAAATGTAACTCTTCTCACTAGGCAATTATCATGTCTCTCAAGTTCTTAAGTTAAAATTTGAGTATTTTAAACTTAACCTTATAACAAAGTTGCCTAAAACTTTCTTGTATCCCATAAATGGTTAAATGACCTATGATTATGTTTGACATTCAATGCATATATAATAACTACATTCATAATTGTTTTCTGTCACTTTCATTGCAACAAAATTAACATTTAATAACATGAAAAAACATGTGAATAAAAATAGTGAATTATGATTAAAAATAGTGAATAAAAAACATGTGAATAAAAATAGTGAATAATAACTTTAATGTGAGTCTAAGTCTCAAATTGAGTAGAAATGAGAAAGTTGAACAACATGTAAGAAAGAAGACCCACAAACCCAATGCCTTGAGGTTTTGGGTTGAAGGTGATGTCATTCCCTTGTGTGGGTGTCGCTCGATTCTCATTGTTATTTGATCTCCTCAATGTTTTTCCTCGAATTATGCCAGCAAGTGGTGTCAGAGTCGATGGTTGGCTTAGACGAGTACATTTTGATCCCTGTATCGAAAGTCTTCTTGACAGAGGTTTCAGGAAAGCATGTCTCGTTTAAGTGTGTAAACGGCAGTACAAGTGAGGATTATTTATGAGTGATCGGTACTCGTGTTTGAAAATGTTTCCGCTCGAGAGAAAGTGTATCAATGTGGAAGAGAGACTCTCACTTTAGGAGGAGGTTGTTAGGTATTCAAGTGTGAGTCTAAGTTCCACATTGAGTAAAAATAAGAAAGTTGAACAACACATAAAAAAGAATACCTACAAACCTAATGTCTTAAGTTTTAGGTTGAAGTGGTATTATTCCCTTTTATAGATGTCGCTCAGTTCTTATTCTTATTTGATTTCCCCTACATTACCATGATGAATATAATAACATAATCAAAATAAATATTTTATATCTTATTCATGGAGTGTAACTTTCAACTCTAAAATAATGTAAAGGATGACCAAATCATAAAATTTTCTTTTGGATATAATATAAAGTTGAAAAGTAGAAATAATGTATAAGTTTCACTCATTCATGTTATTATAATAAAAAAAATTCCTAGAAACTTTCTTTTCCGAAATTGTGCATCTAATGTTGAATTCCAACGCCTGTTTATTTAAGTTTTAGATTGTGAATGAAATGTGGTACAAAAATTAAAAAAAAAAACACACACACACACACATATATATATATATATATATATATATAACATTCAATCCAACAACAAGTCTGTATTACATTTAAAAATAAATAACAAAAATTTTAATAATATTGTAATTAATATTTCTAGTAAAGTGGTTTTAAATTATTATTTTTTATTTTAAATTATGGCCACCAAATAGATAACATAATTATTTTTCATAATTTTAAATACATCACACTTTATTGAAAAAAATAAAGTTTAATTTAATTTAAATAAAAAATTCATAATATTATAACTTTCATATATATTTTTTATATTTATATTAAACTGAGATCAATCAAAATAAAATTAATTCAAAAGGAATTGAATTTTGAAAATCACAATGCTTAAGCGTCTCTTATTTTCTTACTTTGAACACCATCGCTTAAATAAAATCATGAATATCTAAACATTTTCCCTCAATCATTACTTTTAGGTTGTTTTGAACGACTTTTTTTCTGAAGACAAAATTATAGAGACTTGCTTTAGGTACGACTTTTTTTAATGACAAAATTAAAGAGACTTATTTAATCTCCCTTATGTGCAAGATAATGTTTGCTTAAATATCATCGCTTGAAGTGAATATAAATATGCTTGAGTTTTACCTCTTAAAGTTATTTTAAGCTTGATCAAACAAAGTCATTTGAAGCAAAAATGGAGCCCTATAAGCTATACCATTTACAAAAATTGTGTACTCTCTTTAAACAAATCCACAAAAATATTTAATCATTCGACATTTGTGTATTTAAAGTCAAAGTTCGTGAACTTAAACGATCTATTTTTCCCGTAATTGTTGTCACAAAAATGTAACTAAATTATTTTCATACAATTTATGGCTATTCCTAATAATGATAAGTTAACCATCACAAGCTTTCATTACTAATAAGCTTCAATTTTTCTTTTTATTGTATGATTTGGTTACAAAATTTGCTACAATTAGTGTGGGATTGGTCACCGTTAATCACTGTCACAAAAATGTCTTTTACTTATTAACCAAAAGTTAAGATATTGTTAAAATATTATATA
>Ga0209489_102451_pt1 | contig 37834 bp, 16 predicted proteins | sample SiratrowhiteBW_FD_187527 | JGI IMG/M metagenome (GOLD analysis project Ga0209489, IMG submission 187527) | Root nodule microbial communities of legume samples collected from California, USA - Siratro white BW (SPAdes) (version 2) | ecosystem: Host-associated > Plants > Roots > Nodule | place... | reverse complement strand
TGGGGTGCTAGTACCTTCCTCACACGTAACCGACTCCCGGACTCTAAATCCGGTTTTGCAAACTTGCCTTATCTGACTTTTTTTGGTTTTCCATAGTTTTTCCTTCAATAAATTATGGTGGCGACTTTATTATTTTTCTAAAAAAAAGAAATTATTTTTGGACAGCCGCCCCGTCGTGATGCCGGTTACGACAGCATTCATGTGCAATTGTCTAAGACAACTATTGATGTATATATGCTTGAGATCTTTTACCCTCACAAAATATTTTTGAAAATATGATGACATAGGTGAGTTGAATTAGAAATCTAATGAATAAGGTTAGTATATGGCATGTATTAACAAGATTAGTTTTACAAGTCTATCAATATAGCTGAATTAGTTTTTCCATTGGTGTTATTATGTTTTAACGTTTATTTCATAATGGGCCGTTTTGGAAAAGCCCAAGCCTATATTTATAAAAAGGCTATTATGTATGTTTTCATAAATAACGAAAATAATAAAACAAAAAACATTTTTCTTTTACTGGTCATCATCTTCTTGTCATGTATGGTTGCATGGCATCTATGGGAAAATTTTTACACTCAATTTTTTGACTTCCACAACAACAAACTTAATATGGTATCAGCGGGTTAATCCCTGCTGTGTTCCTTCTCTTGCATGCCTTCATAATGGATTTTTCGTCCAATCTTTCTTCTTTGTTTTATCCTGTTTTTGGTTTCTAGCTTTTTGGTTTTCGTTTTCTTGGATCAAGAATGGATTCATCGCAAAATCCAGCTAGTCCATATTATTTGTATCTTGGAGAAAGTCCAGGGATGATCATTGTCACTCCAACGCTTGATGAATCAAACTATTACACATGGAGTTGTGCGATGAATCGAGTGTTGCTTTCCAAGAACAAAATTAAATTCGTCAATGACAAAATCAAAGAACCAACGAGGGTAGATCCACTTCACAATGCGTGGGAGAGATGTAATTTAATGGTGATATCTTAAATCACGCGTACCTTAACTGCACAGATAACTCACAACTATAATATATATTGATAGCGCTTAAGATCTCTAGAACGACTTGAATGAAAGGTTCTCCAAGGGAGACCACTTCCATATTTTTGACATACTACAAGAAATCTAAAGGTGTTACAAGAAGAACTTGAATTATTGAGACTTATACTGACGTGTAAGTGCGAAGTTAAATGCAACTATGATGTAATACATATTATCACTAGCTATAGATAATCGGAACACGTTACACACACACACACACACACATATATATATATATATATATATATATATATATATATATAAATGTCAAAACACAGATATTACGATCCATTGTCGAACATCAATAGTGTTTTTCTCTTATACAGCAGTAAGAACGTCAACTTGTTGGAGGAGGAGAGTTGATCGAATCTAAGTCTCTCGCTAATAATGCTAATAATCAAGGATGGAAGTTTTAGAGCAATCATGGAGGAAATAATCAACCTAATGCATGGAGAACACAAAGAAGAGGTAAATCAAAGAATTATGGGAAGCAATGTAGCTTTTGCCATAAGATGAATCACGACAAGGATGAATGTTACTCAAAGAATGGATTTCCACCCTGGGTGAAGCAAAGATACAAAGGAAATATTAATCAAATGAAAACAACAAGAATCGTCAAGAAGCCTGGAAGATGAACAAATAAAAAATGCAGAAAGCAATCAAGCTAATTAATCTCTAATAAGCGAACAAGTTCAATAATTACTGAAGATATTGCATAACTCATAAGAGAAGAATGGACAGATTAATATCATAGGTAAGACCAAATATATGAAGAATGAGAAAGGTAACTCCCTTTGAATACTTGATACCGGAGCTACTAATCATATTACGTGTTTGAAGAATACATACATTCATTAGCTTCCGTAAAATTAAGCCTCTTAAAATTGTCTTACCAAATGGTACACATTTTTATACAAATTACAGAAAGACTGTTCAATTAACTAAACATCTTATCATTTATGATGATTCTTATATACCTATTTTTAGGTTAAATTGTCTCTGTTCAAAAGCTTATTAACCACTCAAATATTCAGTGTTTCACGGTTTTCGTCAGAGGTAGAGTATAGGGCATTGGCAGCAACCTTGTGCAAGCTACAATGACTCACATTCCTTCTTTAAGATCTTCAAATCACCATGAATAATCCTGCAAATTTATTTTGTGACAATCAAGTTGTAATACATATTACATTAATTCCAATTTTTTATTAACACACCAAACATATAGAGATTAACTGTAATGTAGTTAGAGAAAGATTACAAAATAAATTGTTTCATCTTCTGATCAAACGATCAGAACAACCTACAGATGTTTTAACCAAGGTATTGGACAAAAGCGCATTCGAACTTGCTATTGACAAGCTTGGCATGATGGAATATTATTATAAAACTTGAGGGAGCTATTGGATTTTAATGGGCCGTTTTAGAAAAATCCAAGCCTACGTTTATAAAAAGGCCTATTATATATGTTTTCAGAAATAATGAAAATAATAAAACAGAAAGCATTTTCCTTTTATTATTCATCATCTTCTGTAGTCACTCGTCACGAATGGGTTGCATGGCATCTCTGTAAATATTTTCAAACTTAGTCTTTCGACTTCCGCAGTGACAACAAACTTAATAGGTGTAATTAAATTAGTTATTCTGTTGACATAACTGAATTAGTTATTTCATCTAATTATTATTCAATTTAAATTGTTATTGAGTTTAAATTGTTAGTATATTAGAAGCAGTTTTTATTATTTTTTTCTCTTATTATTTTTATGTTTTTAACTTGTGCATATTAATTCAATAAATCATTAATTTCAATTGAGTTGATTTATAATATTCATTTTATTATCAAATTAATTTATTTTATTCCTTGAATGTGAAATAAAACCTTTCGATCTCTTATTTCACAATTATCATAGTAATGCAATTATTGTTTTATCAGTACGTTTAAATTACAAAATTGACTTTCAACAAAATCCATCAAAAAAGTGGATAAACTAATTATTTTTTTTGAATTAGTGTGTTTTCTTTCTCCAACCTTCAATGTATGTGGCCTTTTGGAAAAGTCATTATCAAATTCCATAATGGGTCACTGTCCACTATATTTGTTTTTCACACATCAACTTTTATAAATGGTCCATTTACCCAAACAAAAGATACTTCTTTAACCATCATAATATTTACCCTACTAATCTTCATCAGGCCTACATGTATTTCTTACATGCAGTAAACGTTATATCTCCACAAGAGGGTAACCTTTGCCACTCATTTACACCTACGTATTTTTAGCATTTTTGTGGAAAACACTACAACAACAATATCCTAGACTTATTTTCCTTTACATTTGACCCCACATCGGGCAGAACCATTTTTCGCAAATTTCAACTCTTTGACATTCAAGACACCAAACAAAGTCATTTCTAGTTGAGACTTTGTTCATCCCTTCATGGGAATCCTATCTTCCAAAACTTCACTTGTTTCAGCACGTGGCATCACAAATCTAGGAGAAGGAAAAATCAAATATATTGAAATACAACATATTAATTCCCTTTTCCTTCTTTCAAGGGTCTACAAAAGTTATTCAGCGTATGAAAACCTAACTATTTTAACGTATCATAAAGTTGGCCGAAACATGTTTCGCATTTAGGCCTTAAATAAAAGGAAATATGTTCTGTTCTACCACTTACCTCATAATTACTTTTATCATTTGCATAATCTATCTTCTCTTGTCTATTAAGTACTCAACTTCCATGTTATTCAGATAAATTTCTCTCACTTCATTACTCTTTTGGGTATCAAGGGTATTAATTAAACGAATAATAAGAAACAACTAGCTTCTTTACAACGCCACAACATTGATATGATATTTCTAAGTTCTTTTTCACCCATAGATACTCATGTCTTCAATAAGGATTAAATATGTTTATTTCAATGTAATTTGTATTAATTTTTGTTTCTATCCCTATAATTTCTGTTTCTGTAATTTTAAATTTTGCTGCCATTCTACGTTACAAAAGTGTTAATGTGGCTGATAGAGATGGTGTTATCAAGTGTCATGTCAAAAATCAAAATACAAACAAAAGTAACATATATTCGTAAAAATCAAAAATAAAATCATGTATTTTCAAGGTTAAAAATAAAAAATATTAATATATTTTTTTATCCACAATCCTACACTTTTCTTTTCCTTGTTTGGCTTCCTTTTCAACAAAGCTTAATTCTTCTAATTTGTAGTAAATTTGGATTCTAAAACCTTCATTACTACAACTTTTGACTCCATAAACCATGGTGAACAAGGACAATATTTTCTGTTGAGTCACATACATGGCATGGTGGAGGATTATAGGCGTGGGATACCGTCACTCTCCAAATTTTTAAAATTATTTTGCATATAATAATAAAAATTAAATTACGATGATTGATCCAATTTATTTGTATAACGCATGTTTAGTAAGTATTAACATGTAAAATTAGATATAATAAAGGATAAAAGAATCGGATGAAATGGATAAGAGAAAAGTTAACCTATTTTTTTTATATTTACTATTCTTACCTGTTGAGTTCATTTTCTTTTCTGTACCAAAACATAAACTTAATGTTTGGTTACTGTATGTTGTATAAAAAGATTTTTTTTTTATTTGTGGAGAATGTTTTAGAATATAAAAATTTAAATACTTATATATTATTATGTTCTGTTTTAAGTGTTTGAACTCTGAGTAATTTAAGTATTTTTATTTAAAATTTATTTATATGAAAATAGCAACATAAAATAAAATTTTATGTTATAAGTATTCTTTAATTAATTTTCTCTTAACATGATTTATTTATCATATATTTCTTTTTAAGTATTTAAGTCTCTTAAAATTTTAATTTTACTTCAGTTATCGAGGAGTTAAATTAATTTTAAAAAATAAAATATCATCATTTAAATGTATATAATTTTTTCTTATAGTTATAATTATATTAAATCATTTTTTGTTATAATAATAATAATATATACATTTTGGTTATGATATTTTGACTCCAGGTATTACATGGAACTTTCGGAATTACGAGCATAAAGATATGGATTATGTCTTAAATTCATTTGGTTAACTGATACAATCTGGCACAAACTGAAGAAAATTGTTCGAATAAGACTCTTAAGACAAAACTGAGTTACAAGAAAATGATAAATTTATCCAAATACATGAATCAAACACATGTTTAACACAAAAGTTAAGGAACAAAGTTGATTCGATCAATTATTCATTAGAGAGCCATAAGTTGATTTTCTAGCTCCCTACTTTCTCTTCAAGCTTTGCATTCGAAAATATAGTCCTCCTTTCCATAATAAAAAGTAAATCAAAGAACAGTGTGAGAATAGTAGAACCTTATCATTTCCAGAGAATAAAGGGTGAAAGAAAATGTGGTGAAACAGATATTTCTATTAACCAAGATTATGTTATTCCACAAAAAGCAATTTACAAATCCAGGAACAAAACAATGAATGAATTAAGATTAGACACAATGTACAAAGAAATGAATCAAGCTATAGAGGCAGTGGCAGAATCAATACAGAAGCATGATTATCACTTCATCATAACCCTGAACTCTTCAAAGCTAAGCTTGCCATCTCCATTCAAATCAAAGCGAGCAATCATGGCTCTGCACTGATCCATGGATGTGAATTCACCCAACTTCTTGAGCATCCTCTTCAAGGCTTTGGGAGTGATGAAGCCACACCGTTCAGTGTCGTACAAATCAAAAGCTTCCCTCAAATCCTTCACCTTCTCTTCCTCTTCCACGCCCTCCATCATCTCCACCAAATCCTCCAAACAAAGCAACCCATCGCCGTCAGAATCCAACGCCTCAATCACCATCTCAGCCTCTCTCATCGCAACCTCGCCACCCACCATCCCTATTCCCTTCCTCAGCTCACACGCCGATATCTTCCCATCGCCGTCCTCGTCCAAGTGCCTCAGCACTCGCTCGTATTCACCACCCTTCATCATTATCTCTCTCAACAAACAATTAATCACGTGCCCAATAAAGAAAGTTGTTAACTTGTTGTGGTGAAATGTTTGTTGTGCTGGGGTTTATATAAGTTTTGGACTGTGTAAATGTCGCGTTTATTCTTTGGCGAAAGTGTGCGAAAGAAGAAGAAGAAAAGAGCGACGTCACTACATGTGAAGTTGCAAATTTACGCGTAGCCAATGAGGGATAAGGAAGACATCAAAGTCAAAGAGCCCAGAACAATTAATGGTTATGGTCAAAGGAATAGGGAATTATTATTTTATGGTTTTGTAATTGCACATTGAATTGCATGTTGGCAATTGGCTTGGTTGTGGATGGCTCGGTGCCAACCCAGTCACACGGTGGCTACACTGCCTTTATTCAACCTTATCCTTTCCTTCCCTTTCCTCTTTTCATTTTATATTCCCAACTTACCCAATATAAAAGTTTCTATAACATCTTCAAAGTTCTAGTCTTTTTCAAAAATATCCATTTTTGGTGATTTTATGTGAAAAAAATATTCTTATAGTACAATTGTTGGTTTTCAATTCTCGGGTTTAAATTGTGTTCATATTTCAATTGGATCGAGTACATACTCTAATTATAGTAGCATTTATGATTTGTTGCAATGTTGTATTAGTATATTATAAGTATGATTCATGTTTTATCATAAAAAAAATACTATTTTGTTTTATTATATGACAAAATTTGGATTCAGAAGAAGGAAGTTCAAAAAGACTATCCAAAGGTAAAAGAGAGAGAGGGAGGGATGGGAGGAAAATTATAAAATGGTCATGTTTTTTTTTTTTTTTATATATTGAATTGTGATGTGTAATAGGTGTTGTGTTTTGTTGTTTGTTTGTTTTAGAAGTGTAGAAGAGATTAGAGTATAAAGAATTAAAGAAGAGGCATTTAGATGACGTGTTGATGATGTAATTGTATCATAAGAAGTTCGCCGGACTTTATAATCGTTTTAGTAAAAGCTGTTACGATTTAATTATATATTATTATTTTATAAACTTAATGATTACTTTTTTTTAATAATAAAAAGCAATTTTATCAATCGTGGTTTTTTTTTCACTAAAATAATAATAATTCCTTAGAGTTGAATATTGTGTTTTGATAAAAAGTAGAGGTTAATTTATTTATTTTTGTAAAGAATTTAAATAAATTTTTAGGCTATTATTATTAATTTTTTTATTTAAAAATAAAAAATTTTAAATTCTACTTAAGAATAATTTTATGATATTATCACTTCGGTTGAGATTATAACATAATTAGTTTTGTTGATGTTAGAGTATCAGTTTAATATTATTTTTTATGTTGATAGAATTGTTTTCAAATTAAACGATTGTAATTATTTTCTTATTTCTCATTTTTATATTATTTTTTTTATATAGATGAGTTGATGTTACTCATAACTTTTCTTGTCAATGTTTTTAGTTTTTTTTTTATATATTAATTGGAGTTGTTTTTCAATTACCATCAATCAATACAGTGAAAACTAATAATCATTATTTTCTCTATCAATATTTGATATGATTATTTTTTAAATTTATGTCAACAAGAGTTTCTTTTTCAAAGTCAATGAGATTATTTTTTAACTGATATAATTTAGAATTTAGAATTTTTGTAGTCAATATTGATAAATGTTACTTTTTCTGTTAACACTAATAAGATTGTTTATTCATCACTGTAGGTTATGATTATTTTTTATGAAAATCAAACATAAATTTCCGTGTTACATGAATTGTATCTATAATGTGGACGTCATATAATAAATTCTTGGAAAATATTAGGTGAATTTCTCTATAATTAAAGTATTCATTTTTTGTTTATAATGATTTTATTTTTATATTTTGAAAATAGGACTTTAGAAGATAAGTTATAAAATTATAATGTAAATTACAAAATTATTTATGTTTAAAGTTTATGCATCCGTATTTTTTTTAACTCAATTATAATAACTCTATAATGCAGTCGAACTAAAAAACTCAATAATAATGGTAATAACTAATTCTAGGGGAATTTGAACAAGAAGGTCAAGAATGCAAATTCCGAAGTTGTCACAAATAAAAAATCTTAGTCCTTTCTTTACCTACGAAGATTCTTTGAAGAAATCTATGAGGTAGCTTGCAAATTTCTAAATTTTTTACTCAAATATCCTATTTTCAACTCTTTGAACATGAATTTGATTTTAAAATATTATTAATAGAAAAAGTATACTACTATATTAATTCAATAAATCGAACCTTTAACCTAAAAGTTTTTATAATAATATAGTTTTAAAATGTTAATATAATTGACTTTGTTAAATGATATATTAATTACAAGATTATTCATTGGTAATTGATTATATAATACTGTAATAGAAACTTCTTATAACCCAGACTTTAGTTTATCAGCTATTACTTTGTATTCCAAAAGTTTGCGCAATGACTTCGCTTAACCGTCACTTTCAACTGGAAGCAAATATTCTACAACTAGCAAATAGACGGCAATTTTGAGTAAATTTAATGTATATAATAAAAGTTAATTAGATATTTACTCATGAAATATTTTCTTTTTGTTAATTAAATAAATTTATATCAATATGTACACAATTATTGAAAAATATAAGTGCGGGTATAAATATTATTTAGCACAATCATTTTTACACTATTTTATATTTATTATATTTTATAACTGGTAACGTAATATTTTAACTCTGAATCCTTAATTAGTTTCAATAATTCTTTTTTCATATATTATGTAACTTTTTTTTTTCACTAATTCATTTTTTATTCCTTTAAGAGCAACTTTAACACAGTCGTTTAACTTTAAGAAACATTGGTTAATATTTTATTATTATTGAAAGATGTGATGTTTCTATACACGGAAATATATGAAAAGTTGTTGCTTAAATTAACAACATTTTACATATTTTAATTAATCAGAGTGAAGTTTCTTGAATAGGTGCAACGTATGAACACATCAAACACGAGTTATACAAAAATAAAAATTAAACAGGCCAACAACGCTAAATAAAAAAGCCTAAAAATAAATGATGAAACTTGTCGGATAGTGGAAAGTGAAAGCAACACTTAAACCCGAAATAGTGATGGTATAATTTTTCTTCCCACTCATTAATGGTGATTTATTCAACATACCATTTGAACTATATGATAAAATGAGTTTTTTTTTTTTATATTACTAATAATTAATTCTAGCACATTGTAAGATTTTTTTAAAGCTAGAATTTGAGAAAGTAGAGACTAGGAACTAAAATAGACTTCCCAAAAAAAACTAAACTAGAGAATGTAAGAGCATTTGAGTTTGATCAATAAGAAGTAGAATTTACGAGTGACAAATATTATTCTTGTAAAAAGGAGACGTGTCGTTTTTGAATTAAATTAGAAAATGTCAACATATATCAGAGAAAGATGTGGCATCAGATTTTTCACCAAGAAACCTATTCCTACCTGTGCCAAGAATAGAATCGTGTGATTTTTTAAGCAAACCAAAGTATAATATAAGGGAGCATACTCCGGATCTTACATAATATAAGGGTCTTCTATGTGATCATAAAAGCAAGAACATGAAACGGTTCCTACTTACTAAGATCAGTTTGCTAAAATTTCCATGAAAAACCAATCATAACATAATATCTGTCTCATTCATAAATCAGAAGAGAAGATGGTAAAGAGGTATCTATTCTCATTTCTTGTTTCTTCAGTAAAGTTACATCTTGAGTAACTGGTAGTCATGATTAGATTCATTTAGTTTCCAAATACAATGTTCAGAAGGCTTGCTACAATATCAAATTTACATCATTTGTGTTTTAGCATAGGATTTGTTCCTATAGTTGATCAAAATTCATGATAGTTTCTTTTCCTTGGAAATTAATAAATTCATTTTGTGCATTTGCTCCCCGATTTTACTTCCTTGCCTTTTACTTTCTAATGAATAGTCTTTTGCAATGTTGATTATTCAATTTCCATATTCCTTATATTGATGTTCCATGGATTTTTGTGTAATTTAGGTCAGCAGCTATCATGCAGGATGCAGGTAGCAGAGATTATAAACAGCGAAGAGCAAAAGAGAACAGTGAGGAAAGTTATGAAGGAGATCTTATCAACCAATTACCAGATGGAATCCCTGTAACCATTTTATCTAAATTGCCAATAACTGATGCTGCTAGGACCAGCATCCTCTCAAGAAAATGGAGATATCTATGGACATTTTTTTCTGGACCCTTGGAATTTGAAGGTTCACCTCTCATGAAAGACATGAAAAAAGACATTAAGAAGGCTGCAGGAAAAAGGCATTTGCAGATGGCAATGCAGATCATGTATGATGCAGAAAGCCAAACATATACAAGGTGGATCAATAAATTGTTGAGTTCACTTAATGGTTCAACTCTACAAGGATTGAAATTTTGGTTTCATGTGGGTCCTGGGTGTGACACTGATAAGTGGGTTCACTTTGCCATTCAAAAGAAGGTTCAAAAGCTTGAGCTGTATTTTGGGAATACATTTGAATATGTTCTTCCATTGCACTTGTTTAAACTAGAAAGTTTTAATTCCTTGCATGTTTTACGTCTGAAATGCATTACTGTGACCGAGGAGATGCTAGAATATTTACTGCGTTGCTGTCCATCACTTCAAACGTTGAGCTTAGCTGACTCTGAAGTTCCAAAAACTATGAAGGTTTCGGGTCAATCACTCAAGCTGAAATGTCTAGAATTGGTGAGATGTTGGGAGCTGCTAAAACTTGAAATTTTTGCTGAGAATTTGGTGTCATTCAAATACTATGGATCCTATATGGATACAGAATTCAAGAGTGTTCCTAGTCTTCTGGAAGCAACATTTGGAGGATCCTTTGCAGAGTTCACTAGAGAAAGCTTTTTACCACAGTTGGAAGTGCTTACATTGGATATTACACAAAACATACCAGAAGTGGTAGCCTTTTTTAATCATTCCTTATTTTAGGTTGCATTCCTTGTTCACAAGAGTGATATCATTTTTCTGTCTTATTTTCAGATTTGCTCGCTAAGTCAACTTCCCGAGTTAAAAAATCTCAAGCATTTGGAGTTGGTTGCCTGTGTTGATGATGGCATCACACTTGGTGCTTGTGCTTTGTTATTAAGGGCATCACCTTCACTATGGAGGTTCACACTAAAGGTGAATACCCTTTGGCTGACAAAAATACTCCACAATATCCGTGCTTTGACTCTTGTATTGTGCATCAAGCAAGTGCTATAAAGCTAGAATCCTCATATATTTCAATCTAACTATTTTTTTCATGTTCCAGATGCTACATACCAAACCCTCTTTAACAACAAAACGCAAAATTACAATGAAATGTCAACACGGTCTCAAGGAGTTGGAATTGATTGGGTTTTGTGGAGCATCATGTGAGGTTGAATTAGCTAACTACATACTTAAGAATGCAGTTAAAGTCCAGAAGATAACCATTGACACAAGATTACCAACTACACCGAAATTAAGAACAATGGGGGAGCACTTCAAAGCTTGGGATCGTGAGGAAAACAGAAACCGTGCCAGAGAACTGCAAGAAAAAGTACCACCTTGGATTGAATTTGTTTGTATTTAAAGTATTACAAGATCAAACATCATTAGTATTGGTATTGAAAAAAAGCATACTTTTAAAGGTGGATAAGCAACACAAACAAATTTGGAGATTGTCATCATTTAAAATACTCAAAAGTGATCCGAAAATTTTACCTCAAGAAAAGAACTATTCAAGTGTTAATTGATTCCTACAATTTGCTATTCCAAATTGCAAAAGGGACCCATCCAATCTTAATTTTGTACGATGGGACTAAACAAATGTAAATTTGTTTTTTCCATGTATACTACTATTTATTTATCTTTTTGGAATCTTCTCTACTACTCCAATTACTACTTCTAGTTGGAAAAAACAAATATTTTATTTAATATCTGGCTCTGAATTTATTATGGTTTGGATCTACTAACAATCCATAGTACTCTAGCTTCCATAATCAAAAACATACTGGACAATGAAATAAAGAACATGTTGAAATTAAATTAACACCTAGATGCCCTGCTCAAGCATGGCTCGAACCCTCATTGGAAGACCATAAAGCCGGATGAAGCCAGCAGCATCAGCTTGATCATATATCTGCCCACTTTCAAACGATGAAATATCTTGCCTGTACAGGCTAAAGGGACTTGTACGACTGGTTACAGTAACAGAACCTTTGTACAGTTTCACAGTCACAGAACCTGTTGTGGTCTCTGTGATCTTCTGCATAAAGGCATCCATGGACTCCCGAAGTGGATCAAACCATCTGCCAGCATACACTAACTCTGCATATTTAAGGGCTAATGAATCTTTCACTTGTATTGTTTCTCGATCAAGTGTCAAAAACTCCAACTCACGTGCAGCAGCAAACAGGATGGTTCCTCCAGGAGTTTCATAAACTCCACGACTCTTCATACCCACAAGCCGATTCTCAACCATGTCAATTCTGCCAATTCCATGCCTTCCACCAATCTCATTGAGCTCAGCAAGTAAAGATGCTGGCGAAAGCCTCTTCCCATTGACTGAAACAGGAAGCCCTGATTCTAATCCAATTTCAACATATCTGTAAAACAAAGTAATTTGTTCTTTCAAAAATTTAAAGTATAAAAGTAACTTGGAGGAAAAATATAAAGTGAAATCACAAGAAAGAAGCTTACTCTGGTTGATTAGGAGCATCCTCAGGGTCTACAGACATCATGTACATGTCCTTCTTGGGCTCATTAGCTGGGTCTTCCAAAATATCTCCCTTCAATGTCACATTTCATATATCAGAAAAAAAGCCACATGACATTAATTTCCAAGTAGATTTCTAGCATACCTCATGGCTAAGGTGCCAGAGATTCCTATCCCTGCTATATATGGATTTCTTTGTCACAGGAACAGGTACGTTATGCTTTTTAGCATACTCAATAGCATCTTCTCTCCCTGTAATATCCCACTCCCTCCATGGAGCCACAACGTTTAGCTTGGGGTTCAGAGCAAAGAAAGTGAGCTCAAATCGAACCTAAAAGTTTGTATAAAAATGTGTTAGAATAAAACAATTGACATGAATCAGTGTTGTGAGCCATATATTAAGACTTGCCTGATCATTTCCTTTTCCGGTACAGCCATGGGCAACGGCATCAGCTCCAACTTCTTTGGCAACATCAACCATGGCCTATCAGTCAGCAGGTATCAATGAATATATATTCATATAAAGCGGGAAAAAAATGAGTACATTCCACTATCATCATTGTGATTCTTCTTCAATATAAACATAATGAACACTGCACAAAAAGCTAACAGAAGGAATTGCCTTCACGAAACTTCAAGCAGAAATACCTTTGCAATTACAGGGCGTGCCATTGAAGTCCCAAGCAAATACTTCCTCTCATAGACTGCACCAGCACGAAGGCAAGGAAATACATAATCTTTTACAAATTCCTCCTGCAAGTCTTTTACCACTAATTGACAGGCCCCACTGGCTTTGGCTTTCTCTTCTAAACCTTCCAATTCTTTTATACCCTATGAAACTTACTTTTGTTATGACATGCATGCAGCAATTAAACGAGAAATTGGGTAAAGCAATACCCCAAATCAAAAGTGTAAAATCTTAAAACACCGTTTCCAATAACAGTTTTACACAGCAACAATCATGATTATAGAAGATGAATTCAAAATCTCACAAATCACAACATACTTGGCCAACATCAGCAGTGAAGCAAACGACTTCACAACCATAATTTTCTCTGCAACAACAAAATCAATAAAAAAAATCAATAATAATACAAACTAAAAGGTAAATTGGCATGGACACGAATGGCTAATTTCAGTCCCCTGCTTTACTACAAAACTGAAGCCTGGTTAAAACCCATAAGATCATCACATTCTAATAAAAATGCAAACTTTTTTTTATGAGAAATTTGTGATTCTAATAGAAAAATGGTGGGAAAGAAAAAGGAGAAACAATTATATTATATACCTAAGCCATGGAACAACGCGGATGTGTCTAATCCACCACTGTAAGCCAGCACCACCTTATTCAATTTTCCACGTAGGCCACCATTTGCAGCTGCTTCAATAACTGCATGTCAATTAACAATTTTGGAATTGGGAAAAGAAAGAAATTCACAAAAAATAGGACCTTTTGTTTGAATGGAAGGAGCAGTAACAGGAGATGCATTCAACTCAGCCATTGTTACAAAACACACCACTGCACAAGGACAACCACTGATAGTGTACAAAACAATATATGTTACAGAATGGAGCAGCGCCTTTTATCGCTTATATATCTCACAATACTTTTATTTTCAATATAAAAAAAACATTTTCAGTTTTAAATATAAATGATTTTTAATTTACTTTATTTTATTTAATGGGACTATTCTTGAAATACCTCTTTTTAATTAAACTTTTATATTCATTAATTCTCTTTTATATTTATTTATCATATAATAAATATATGATAATCAAAGGTTTAATTTACATAAATTAATTATTTTTCCTTATACATTAAAAACAAAATAAACAAAAAGGGAGAACAAGGAAAAAAAATGAACGGCAAAAATTAATTCCATAATGAAAAAATTTGAATCACACTCACCAAAAAGCAAAGAAAGGACAAAAGTTGGAAAGAATGGGACCATGGACAAATAAACCCACCAGAAGGAGCAAAACCCTTTTGTCCTGTACTGTAGGTGATGGTAAGTTACATAATTGTACTTAAAATAGATATAGATATAAATTATAAATTCCTAGATCAAAACTAACAATGCTATGCCAAGAATTTAAAAAATTTGAGTGCATTAAGAAAGAAAAAAATATTATTTGTTACCAAATGAATTTGTGTCTATATTATCAACTTTCCAAAAGCCAATAAAAGGAAAATATGAATATTAAAATATATTAATAATATTTTTAATTTTAGAATATTTTTTTTTGAAACATGAGTGAATCAAGGATAAGTAATAAAAGGTAATTATATGTAATATATTTAGTCACAATTTTTAATACTAAATTATTAAACTATAAGCAAAAATATTATCTACTAATAATTTACGTTTTTATACTTTACTATATTGTACTACATAAATATAAGAAGAATTATTTACAAGGACGACAACAAAAGTTTTGAATTTGCATCAAATAAAAAATATTTGTATACAAAAAGTATTAATCTAAGTATAATTTCTACTAAAATATGAATGGTGATTTTTAATATTTCACAAGGAATATTTGTCATTTTACGAATATGTTTATTTTCTTTCCTTTAATTTTTTTTTATGTGACTAAACAAGAGAACAAATCATATTATCAACGTTATTAAAAATATGTTATCTATTCACCTTTTGTTTTCATTTTTAAAATATAAATATTATATTTAAAATAAAATAATATTTAAAAATAAAAACCATTTAAAATATTGTAGCGCACAAACTTTTTAGTTTTGGCATGCTAAAACATCACTGTACATTACTCCTGATATCTGTTTTGAGAATACTCTAAAGTGATTCGCAAATTTTATCAGCTCCAGAGAATAAACCAGTAAGTGTCAACTGGCTTCTTACAATTTGCTATGCTAAACTGCAAGAGGGATCTCCAATCTATTTTTTGTACATTTGGGGTTAAATAAGTAGAAACATTATTTGTTTCCTACTATACTACTGTCTGCAAATATAACCACTGATAACAATGATAGACAAACCAAACAGACTTCTAAAAGTCCGATTTGAACTCAGGATGCATGTTAAATACTATTCCTTTTATTAGGATTCTAGAGATCTAGTAACAATCCACAGTACTCTGTAACTTCAATCCACATTTTCAAACATGAAAATCAAGAACATGTTGAAATTAAAATAACATCTAGATGCCCTGCTCAAGCATTGCTCGAACCCTCATTGGAAGACCATAAAGCCGGATGAAGCCAGCAGCATCAGCTTGATCATATATCTGCCCACTTTCAAATGATGAAATATCTTGCCTGTACAGGCTAAAGGGACTTGTACGACTGGTTACAGTAACAGAACCTTTGTACAGTTTCACAGTCACAGAACCTGTTGTGGTCTCTGTGATCTTCTGCATAAAGGCATCCATGGACTCCCGAAGTGGATCAAACCATCTGCCAGCATACACTAACTCTGCATATTTAAGGGCTAATGAATCTTTCACTTGTATTGTTTCTCGATCAAGTGTCAAAAACTCCAACTCACGTGCAGCAGCAAACAGGATGGTTCCTCCAGGAGTTTCATAAACTCCACGACTCTTCATACCCACAAGCCGATTCTCAACCATGTCAATTCTGCCAATTCCATGCCTTCCACCAATCTCATTGAGCTCAGCAAGTAAAGATGCTGGCGAAAGCCTCTTCCCATTGACTGAAACAGGAAGCCCTGATTCTAATCCAATTTCAACATATCTGTAAAACAAAGTAATTTGTTCTTTCAAAAATTTAAAGTATAAAAGTAACTTGGAGGAAAAATATAAAGTGAAATCACAAGAAAGAAGCTTACTCTGGTTGATTAGGAGCATCCTCAGGGTCTACAGACATCATGTACATGTCCTTCTTGGGCTCATTAGCTGGGTCTTCCAAAATATCTCCCTTCAATGTCACATTTCATATATCAGAAAAAAAGCCACATGACATTAATTTCCAAGTAGATTTCTAGCATACCTCATGGCTAAGGTGCCAGAGATTCCTATCCCTGCTATATATGGATTTCTTTGTCACAGGAACAGGTACGTTATGCTTTTTAGCATACTCAATAGCATCTTCTCTCCCTGTAATATCCCACTCCCTCCATGGAGCCACAACGTTTAGCTTGGGGTTCAGAGCAAAGAAAGTGAGCTCAAACCGAACCTAAAAGTTTATATAGAAATGTGTTAGAATAAAATTATTGACAAGAATCAGAGTTTTAAGCCAGACACTAAGACTTGCCTGATCATTTCCTTTCCCTGTACAGCCATGGGAAACAGCATCAGCTCCAACTTCTTTGGCAACATCAACCATGGCCTATCAGTCAACAGGTATCAATCAATACATATACAGAGGAAGATGAGTGCATTCCACTGTCATCGCTATGATTTTTCTTCAATATAAAGAGTGTAAACACTGCCACTAAGAGCTAACAGAAGAAAAGACTCTACCAAAGATGATCAATACCAAACTTCAAGCAAAAGTACCTTCGCAATTACAGGGCGAGCCATCGAGGTACCAAGCAAATACTTCCTCTCATAAACTGCACCAGCACGCAGGCAAGGAAATATATAATCTTTAACAAATTCCTCCTTCAAATCCTTAACCACCAATTGGCAGGCCCCACTGGCTTTGGCTTTCTGTTCCAAACCATCCAATTCTTTTATACCCTACAAAATTTAGTTTTGTATGACATTCAAATGCAGCATTTGAATAAGAAATCTGATAGAACAATTCCCAAGGTCCGAAATTTAAAATCTTAAAACACCTGCTCCAGTAACACAATTTTTCACAACAACAATATTCATTACAAAAGTAAATTGTAAAACTCACAACATACCTGGCCAACATCAGCAGTGAAGCAAACGACTTCACAACCATAATTCTCTCTGCAACACCAAAATCATTAAATAAGATATTAAAATAAGAACACAAAGTAACAGAAAAATTGACAGAGATAAGAATCACCAATTTAGCTCCCATGGTTTACTAAAAAACTACAGCAGCATTTAGTTAAAAAATCATCAATAAAATCTCTAAAATGGTCTCTGATTTCTGTTTACACATTCTAAGAAAAATTTTAACATTCTTTTTCGAAGAAAAATCAGTAATAAAATCAACTTGATCTCTAAATTGATTAGTATTTATCATTTGGACATCATAATATAATACAAGAGAGGGAAAATCTAATATTGCAAACTTGCAACGGAAGTCTAGTAGAAAAATGGAAAAAGAAAAGGATGAGCAACATATATACCTCAACCATGGAACAATGACTGATGTGTCTAAGCCACCACTGTAGGCCAGCACCACCTTATTCAGTTTTCCACGTAGGCCACCACCCTTTACAGTTTCAGAAACTACCCCTGTATCACTGCTTGCAGCTGCTTTAATGACTGCATGACAATAATTTTTTAATATCATTACAGGCACGGAATTTAAATATCATATAGCTCCAAATCAGCATTTCAAGCAACAAATTCAAGGTGCCTCAAATGACCTCATGTGTTTTCAATGCAAACCAGCTATACTCTAAGAATCCCCAATTACCCCTCAAGAAACTTATTTGTCCATTGCTATCATGACATCATTTTGGTAAGGAACGCTGATTTTAAAATATAAGTGAAAACAAACAAGTCAATTCCAACAACAAAGAATACACTACAAAACACTATAAAAGGTCTTATTAAAGATTCAACCATAAAGAATAATAAGATACTAAAGACTAATATTGGCTTAATTTAAAGATCCACCACCACTCAGAATGTAATCACCCCACTTGAGTCAGTTCAGTACAAAGATTAACAGAGAACTTAAACTTAACCCAAGATGAAAAGTAACTTAGATAAGCTCCTATTTAAAAAAGCAAAAGAATTGTATTACTGAAGAATGGGACCTAGCTTTTAAGCACAATATATGCCCAAAAAAGACCCAAATAAATACATACAAGTGGTTCTATAAAGCTCAAAGTTATGCATCCGTGGAAATACACAACCACAAAAGGACCTTCACTGCTATCCCAATGAACACTAGGACAAAGAACACAAAGCTAATTGTGCACATAACATTCCGTTGATTTGCCTCCAAGGCCATGTAGCAGATAATGCATCCAGACGGGAATGGAGCTAAAGTTGAGACAAAATAATCTCACCTTGAACTTTCTTGGCACCAACACTTGTTCTTAGCCCCAACTACAAGCAAACATAAATCCAAAAAACAAAAATAAGACCAACATAGCACCACAAAAACACAAATGTAAAGGGAAATGCAAATGCAAATGTTGGTAAACATTTAAGTTTTAGCTTTTAGGAATCACCTCTTTGAATGACGAAGTCTTTGCCTTCCAAAGCTGATGATGATGCAGGAGGCGCCCTGCAAAATAGAGATCAACAGAAAGAACCATAAAAATGAGAACTTTTAAGCATGCATAATGGATTAACGATTTCCCTCCTTTCGTGCTGGAAATCCTTTAAACACGAGAAACCTTACAATGTAAATGGAAATGAATGAAGGGTAATTGCACTAACCAAAACATCATATCATTTAAAAGCAGGGGACTTTCAGTGTCATGGTTAAAATAATTAATCAAAGAGAAGGATGCGGAAGTTAGAACCGAAAAAGAAAGAGAATCACAAAAAGGGCACCTGTTGTATGTAGCGAAGGAGCAGTTACAGGGATGGAAGAGGGAGGAGAAGAAGCTTTCAATTGAGCCATTGAAGCAGCACACTGGTTGGGTGAGTGAAGGAGTGAAAGAGTGAGAGTGTGCTACGTTAGTTTGAGCGCCGTCCTCGCCAAAGGAAGGGTTTCAAGTCACGTTAACACTGACGCAGCTTTCTGTCAGACCTTATTTGTAAGGTTAAATTATTGAGAGGTTAAAAATATTTTTTGTTAAGACAATTCTATAGGTTCAATCCACGATTTATTAATCGGACCGGGTGAATGTAATAAATTGAAAATGGTTAAAATGTTTGAATGTCGAAATAAATTTTAAATTAAAATAAAAAATATTAGAAATTTTGAATAAAAAATTATATTTTAAAACAACAAATTAATATACATTAATCTGACATAAAAATTATTTTATTTATTGTTTAATATTTTATTTTAGTTATTTTAATTCATTATAATATAAGTATCAATAAAATACTAATTATATAATTACAAAAATAATTGATTATATCAAAACATAATAGCTATGAATATAATTGATTATTAATGTAATTACATAAATATTAATAAAATATTTATAATATAACTTATATAAATATATAATTTATTATGTTATTAATATTATCACGTAATTAATTATGTCTTTATATATAATTAATTATACATAGACTTCCATATAAATCTCTTTGTGTAAATAGATTAATGCGTAGATATTTTTTTTAATATGTTTTTTTTTTAACTTTTTAACTTGTCGTTTTTCGTAGATTCTCTTTTCTTTTATCTTTCATCTTTGTCATTTTTAAAGCCTTGAAGAAAACATTTTTTACTATTTTAATTTTAAAATATGATAACGTAATATACAGAACAGTATTAATAAAAAAATATATAAAAAAATTACGTTAACATAAAACACAATTTCTATTAAAAGTGAAAATCATAATTTGAAATAGTAACCTAAAACACAGCTTTAAAAAAATCGTTTTAAAAAAATTGCTCTCATCGTAGTTTCATGTGCAACTAATCAAATCTTTCAATAATTTTACAGTAATTATATATTTATATTTTAAATGAAAAATAAATAAATTTCTGTCAGACCAACCTTATTACAAAAATTATATATCCAATAATTTCTGTATATAATAATATCATAATTTACTAAATAAATAAATAAATAACTACATAAATACATCCATCGCTGTCAAACATTTTCGTATAGAAGTTGAAGTCATAATAGATAATGGATTTTGTAAGCCCAATTTACCCAAGTGTTGAAAATTGGGTTTAAGCTAAATGATGAGTAACAAAGCTTATAAATAAATGAGTATGAAATGATTTATTATTTATTTTCTGTAAAAAATATTTTTCTAAAAGTATGTAACTTTCAACAATTTTGTAAAGTTTATATACCGGTCCTTTTTATTTTTATGATCAAATCTTATTTTAAGGAGATAGTGAAAAATTGACTCTAATTATTTTCTCCTTTTGAGCATATAGGATTTTTTTTTTTTTTTACTAAATGTCATGATAGAGTTCATCAATTTTTTTTCTTTCAACAAGTGTATCACTACAAATCAAATTTTGTTTTATTATAATTTATATTTAATATGGGATAATTGATGTAATTTGTAATAACTTATTTTTTAATAATTATTTTACTAAAAATAAATTAATGAGATTATTTTTAGTATAAATGTTTATCATTAAGTCAAAATTTATAATTAACAGTTGAAATGTAATTCTTAACAATCTAAAAATCACAATTCAATCGTAAATTCCAATCCAATTGTTATTGGACAAGTGATACATTATGTAATTAAATTGATCAATCAAACATGATAATTATTATTAAGATAAAGCGACACAGTAATTGTTTAATCATTCAAGCTGTGTGGTTGATATTTGAACTAGAGAGATATAAAAAAAAAATCTGTCGTATAGAACTCTCATTGTCCAAACCATGACTTAGTAATTTTTAATTCTTTTTTCACTGAAAATAAAATACTTCACTTTTATTGATATATTAACTTCAAATTTCAATACACTTTAATTTGTATTCTTGATATGCACTATATGAACTTGTATAAGGAATATAATATTATATTTTTATGGATATTATAGATCACATCAATAGTTAAATAAAAAAATTGAACTAAAATAAAAACAAAACAAGTAATGTTAGATATAGGACAATATAGTTTTAGATAAAACTAAGAAAGTTATTATTTTGATTCCAAAATTTTAAGAGACTTTATGTTATATTTCGAAACTTTATATTGGGGCGTTACTTATTCAATTCATACGGCTACAGATTACGTATAAATAAAAATAATTACGTGCTTGATAGGTATGTATTGAAAATTAATCTAAGATATTTCCGTCATCTCAGATTTGCACGCATATTCGTAACTTTATTTATTTGTATTTTTCATTTAAAAGTTATATCAATTATCTAATAAAAAAAAATACGATATAGCTTAATTTAATATAGAATATAAATAAAATCAAAATAGTGTTTTAAGGTATTTTTTTAATTTTTGTTATTATAAGACTATCAAACATTTAAAAAAATAGTTATACTTTGTTTTACAATTAAACATGTTATAATTAATAATTTATATAACTTTTTCTGATGTATATATTTATAATTTCAACTTCTTTCATATTCATAAATAAATAATATAATCTTGAAATTAAAAGATAGAATACAAATTTGTTATATTATTTCATAAATATAAATATATTATAAATAAAATACAATCAAGTTATAAAACAAATTTTAAGATACCTTCTTTTAGAGATAAATGACTTATTAAAATAAATGACTTGTTTTAATGTGAGTACATATAAAAAGGACTTCTTTCATTATTTGAGTCATATAAATTATACTTTATGCTTAATAAAATGATATTTTGAACAACAATAGATATTTGGTTTTATTAGATATTTTTGTAGATGTCAATGTGTGTAATCTTATTATTCATGACATAAATGCTTTGTGAATCTTTGTATGTGTCTATATTAGGAAGCAACAATTATATTTATTGAACAAATTTTATAGAATTGAAGTACAAGGAGAATTTCATTACTAAATTCTTGAACAATTTTCAATTACTTTTTAATAAGTTGTCAACTATGAGTATTAAATTTGATGATGATAATTAAGACTATTTTATTTATTAATTTTGCTTGATTCTTGGGGAGCATGGGTTTTCATTATTAATGTTCCTCTTATAGTGATGTTTCTGTTGAAATGTCAATAAATGGTGTTCTTAATAAGACGATGAGAAAAGAGATACATGATGGTGTTCTTAATAAGACGATGAGAAAAGAGATACATGATATTTCATCTCAGTAAGAAATATGTCCGTTACTATAAACAGGGTGAGAAAACATAAAAGAGAACTAAATGGTGGCAAAGATAAAAGCAAGAGCAATTATAGGTCTCAATCAAAAATATGGAGTGTCATTATTGTCACAACGAAAATATTTCCTTTGAAAAAATGAAAATATAGATAAGAAAGGAAAACAATAAGATAAGGATTGTGATGGTGCTTATAAGGAGATTGTGGTAGTTTTAATGATCTTATTATTCTTTCTAGTAATGATCAAATTAATATTCTATATGATAAGAACATGGTGAATAATTGACAATGATGCTACACTATGTGTTACAATTAATAAGGAGTTATTAACATTTTACATTTCATGTACTTTTAGAGTTTTAAAGATAAACATTGATTGTGTGTATAAGGTCATTAGTGTTGCTGATGTGTACTTAAAAACCAATAGGGATGAAATTGCTCCTAAGAGGAGTTAAACATGCTCCAAATGTTTATTTCAATTTGATTTGTGTGCAAGTGTTTGGCTTTCGTTGTGATGAGTGTTTTAGTGTTGAAAAATAGAAACTCACCGAAATGTTACTTGATTGTGACTAATGGGATAAAAGTTATAATTTGTACTGGATGAAGTCTTTTTTTAGTTGAAAAAAAAATAATGTGAATGTTATGGATATGGAACATCTTTATGGCATCAAAGGTTTAGTCATACCGGTAAAAATAATGTTTAAAGTTCTTTAATAATAAAAGTATTCTCACTGCATGGCTAGTAAGCATACTAGATTATCATTTAAAAAAGCATCATTCTCCCATAAATTTGAGTTGCTTGAGTTGGTGTATTCAAATGTTTATGGTCCATTGAAAACAAATCTTTTGACATTTTATTTTATTATCTTTTATGGTGATTATTTTATGAAGTTACGAGTCTACACTTTGAAGACAAAGACCAAGTGTCGAAGAAGTTTAAATACTTACATGCTTTAGTTGAGAGACAACTAAAAAATAAGTTGATGTTCATACTAATAATGTTGATGAGTACTATGGAGTCTTAGATGTTTACTATAAATAACATAGTACTGAACAAGGAAGATTCTTCCTAAAAGTTTAATGTTTTAGTGGGATGGATAGGACATTGGTTGGGAGAGTAAGGTATATATGCTCTTTGAGATTAAGTCTGCTAGGTATTTTGGCATTGTACACAACAATGCATGTTATTAATCTTAATTGTATTGTTGCTTTGGGTTGTGAGGTGTTAAACAAAATTTAGTTCGGGAAGAATCTTTAAGTATTAAAACTTGAGAATCTTTTGTTGTAGGGAATTTGTGAATGTTTCAAAGGAGGAAAGATTTAACTTAGATGCAAAGTCAAGACAATGTATATTCATTAGCTATGACAAGGATGATTTTGTTTATAAGAGTTATGTGATCTTATTAAGAAAAAACTTATAAGAAATCGTATGTAAAATTTATAATAGACTAGATCATTAATAATATGGAGAAATTTACACCCAAAGTTAGTGACATGATTGATGTTGAACTAATTCAACAACATATTTAGAATCTAGATGTCAATGTTATAAGTGACGAGTAACATCGTTATAAAGATAGGGAGACATTTTTATTGATAATGGGAAACATGAAATGTTTTAAGATAAAAAGATTAATAATATTATTGAATCACCTAAAGTTCAATTTAGAAAGCTTAAACAAATGTTAAATTAGCTTAAAATACAAAATTAAAGTGACTATGGACATTTACGATTGTTAAAAGAAAATGAAAATTATTTAGAAGCTAAAAAATAAAACATAATTTTTTAATGTACATTAAACTTATAAATGCGTGCACAAAATATATATCATTTGAATAAATGCTTTTAGGTGTTTGATTTTGCTTAAGAAAAATATTTAATATTTATGGATAGTCACGGTGACAAGAATTTAACTTTTCATTTAAAATTCAAACATAATTAATACACTGAATAGGAGAAACTTTAAATATTAAATTATTAGAGTTAGTAAACATTATAATTATGATAATAAAATAATAGAGTTTATAAATAACTTAAATATTATAAAAAAAATTAAACTCATTATATGATCATCGATTTGATCGTTATCTCCACATAATTAGAAGAGAGAGACTTATAAGAAATTAAAAATAAGTTGATACTTTTAAATTAAATATAATATATAAAGGAAAAAAATCATAAATACATTATTTAAAGTTTTAATGTGAAAATAATATTTTTATCTATTATATCTCATAAATATATAAAATATTGGTTACTATTTTTAAGAAAAAATGACGTAATATTAATCTTTCCAATTCTTCAATTTAATCCCATCCATCACTCAGGCAGCATATAATAAGTTATTTATAATCGTAGCTAGATTTGCATTATTTTATAGAATATTTTCTCAGTGAAATTTGAATTGAATTGGAAAAAAGAGAAGTTATAAGACAATCACTGCAACGAAGATAGATTTGTAGAAATATAGTATTGTAAAGAGTGTGGTAACAAATTATTAAATGAATAACATAAGCCTAATGGTTATTAGAGGAATGTTTGAGTACTCATCTATTTCCAACACAACCTTTTATCCGTTTTTAGTTTTATTTTATTGTCACATAGTATTTCCTATTACGTATCACTTCTCTATTTTTTTTTTTTTTTTTTTTTATATTTATCTCTCCATCTACACGTTGATGGACACAATTCTAAGTTTGAACTATCACTTATTTGGGATTTATTTATTTTTATATCTACCCATGTCTATCTAGATTTATCTAAAGTAATACAAATTTGGTTTATCCCATGATATTTTTGAGTTATTATGTTCTCATCATTGTTTGAGTTATTCTAGAGTATTATTAATTATTTAATCAAAAGTAACATGTAAGACAAATTAAAAATTGAGATTAAGAAATATTTTTTGTGGAAAATATTCTTAATAAGAATATCGATTTTACAGTAATTATTATATACCTAATCTATTATAATTACTTTCTGTTTATAGAAAATACAATAAAAAAATAAATGAGTTATGTTTTATGAAGCTCTTACTTAAAGGACTAATAAAAGACTATTGTTTCACTTCTTAAGTTGATGATCACTTCTTGTGTAGTTAGTTTTGATCTTATTTAACTTAGTTATTTATGAAGCTACGAAAATTGATACAAATATGAAATCATATTATTAATAGCCAACCATGATTGCTTAATATCAATTCAACTACAAAGTTGGTGTAAAATATAATTCGAATTTCATATAGAAACAAAATTAGATTGACGAACAAAAGGACAAACAATGACTCTAGAAACACATTTTAAACATAATCAATTTATAGCATATAGATCTACTAATTCAGTTTCGGAGATAAACCATTTGAGTTCATATGCAATAAAAAAAGTACAATTGACTAAAACAAAATTTTACCAAGGTCTTTCATTTCCATCTTCTCACACCAAACCCTAAATTTTGGGTTTCTTTCTACTAGTTTTTCGCGAGTTGGTGTTGTTTGGACGACACAATCTATTCTGCATCATGTCTAATAGGTGTGACTTCAATTGTTTGTTTATCACCATGACATGTTTTGCCATGCTTGTTGCCCATGCACGATTCTCTACATCTGCTTCCACTCTCATTTGTAAGGTTGTGACTGATGGTAGATCTACTTTCTGCCCAAAACAAATCACAATGAAAAACTTTGATTACTTATTACTTATTCACGTGTATGTTACAGAAGGAAAATGTCACATGTAAGTTAGATTTGCATGGAGGCTGTTTAGGAAAAGAGAGAAAACCTGTGTATCAAAAATCTTTTGTGTCGATGAACCAGAATCAATGCTAGTTTGATTTCCTCCGTTGGGTGGACCTAAGGAATGGAGGGTGGTGGTCCCCCTGATTGAGTTAGACAATGGTGGATACTTGTCAAGTGGAGAAATCGTATATTCATTGGAGACTCTCTTGTTTTTTGATGTAGGAAGTAACGAAGATCGTGAAACCACCACAAGATTGGTCACTCTCCCTGCTGTTAACACAATAATCAACTCAGTGTGTATGCATTTGTAACTTGGTTTTGAAACATTAACCATCACTATCATGGGTTCTACAAGCTGCCATTTGTGTAAATGAATATTGGATGATCTCTGAAACATTAATGTTGAAAATCCTAGATAGAATGTATTAGTCTTAATCCCACTATCTTTAATATGGTATTACAATTATTCAGATCCCCTTATTGAACTGGTTTTCTTAATATTTTGTCCCAACAAATGTTTTACACATACTAAAATAAATGACTACTAAATTCCTATCATGAGATGTATCGAAATAAATACATATTTGGATTGGCTATTACCTTTGTGGAGACTAAACCTTCGAGTCATTTCCCAACGGAAGATGTCCCAAATGCAAATCCAACAATCTTCAGAGGCAGATATTAGGCTTGATCGAGATGAGGCTAATGCAGTAATGGCTCCACTACATAGTTTACAAATTTTTAAGCTAGTTATATTCAACCTTATTACGTGAGCATGACCACAAGTTTGAAAGTTAGGATGAAAACTTTGAACTCTTAAAAAGAGGTTGCTCTGTAGTACTAAAGGGTTTGGTTTTAAAACAAGGTATTTGAAACATTTTACATGGAATTTTATATGACCATAAGTAGCTTTAATATCTTGAAATTTACATGTTTCAGAAATAGCTATGCAATGACAAGTCACCAAACATTCAAAAAATGAATACTTCTGTTAATAGTTAACACTTAATCACATGTTTTGTGATGAAGTTATATCCTCAATAAATAATGCAAAATGAGAAGCTTTAAGCAGTATATATATGTTACTTGTGTCTTTTCAACTCATGTGGCTGAACTTCAGCGACAACAAAAGGACCTTTTCCCCGACCAACATCGAGCTTCTCGACAAATATTGTTCCTTTTTCTGTTCCGCAGAACAAAACACTTTCCGTTTGGTGAAGGGCAATGGCAGTTATGGCCAAAGAATAACCTTGAGTTTGCATATGCTTTCCTTTGACAAAATCCCAAACCTATGGCAAATGAAAAATACCATCTTAATATAAAGCAATCTCATGGAAATCTTATAATTTGTAGAAGTAAGAGTGTGATTATATAGATTCATCACCTTGCATGTGGCATCAAGGGAGCTTGATATTAAGATTGAGAAGTAACTGTTCGGTGCAGTTAAAAGACCAGTTATGGAGGACGTATGTCCTGAAAAAGAATGCAATGGAAGTGGCGAACTTCTCGTTTCTTCTACGTCTAACAAACTTCCATTGAATCAAATACAACAAATGGATCAATATAAATTTTGTTTAATATCTATTCCATTACATACATTCGTGAGGCCAAATGTTGTCTGGGAAAAACAAGTTCAGTCTTTTACCTAAGCATGGACCAAACACAGATCATTCCATCATCTGAGCTAGAAATGAGAACAGAATTGTCACATGAAAATAACATGCAGTTTAAAGATTTATTATGAGCCATCCAAGTCTTCAACAATTTTCCACTGGTCACCTGTAATTCACAATCAAATTAGTATTCATCTAATATTCTCAATGAAAGTTTGTGTCATTGAAAACTGTGACCAAAAGAAGTTGCCAAAATTAATGTATGTGTAATATGCACATGCTATGAATAAAAACATAGATCAACGAATTGAAAGTTACTAATTAAGGAAATAAGGTTTTAATGTGGTCATACATACCTCCCATAGAAAAGCAGTTCCAGACGACAGAGCTCCTGCAACAAGATGTATGCCATCATTTGTAGAAGAAAGTGCCCCGATAGCCTCCACTGTGTAATTCAGAACTGGTTGTTGAGGCTGAAACATGAAAACAGTAAGGTAAATATAAAAATGGATTCTTTTGCACAGAAGTTATTTTAAACAATGTAAGATCATAAGAAACTTCATGGTATTATTAATTTACCATGGGAGTCACAACATGGAATTATAAGTTACTTGAATCAGTTTTTTCTCCAAAATTAAACAACTTCATTTAGAAAACTTAAATACATTTTTTATAGATGATTTTGGAATTGTTTTCCAAATCAAAATGAGTGTCACCTTGATAAAAACCTTTGGTACGAACCTTCATTTCATGATTAGTTGAGGTGTAACTCCAATTTTGATTGCTCTTATTTTCAAATCGTATCTTAAAAATCACAAACAAATCTAGAAAACCCAATAACCTGGAAACAAAATCTGATATGTTTCCAAAATTGTTACTTGCTATAGACCAGAGTTAATCATGTGTATATTTTATATCAATTTTCTGAAATTCAAATGAATCCTTAAACTAGGATTCGAAACTTTGAAGTCCAATGCAACTATATCCTTGCTCTTCAATGAAGACCTTTATCACGCAATTACAAAGGTGAAACATCAATTTTTATTGGGTAATAACATAAAAAAATACCCATAAAATTATATTTATATTTTGAGTAGTGATTGATTGACAACCTATTTTATTATTTTTATAATTAAATAATTTAATTTAATATTTTATTGTTATTTAATATTGTTGAAAGGTTGTAAAAGATAGTGTCAAAATAACCTTTTTCCAGCTAATGTGTCTTTAAAGGCACAAGTAACTTTATAAAACTATAACTAGTAAAAGTACACGTTTCTAAATTTTCGATCTTGTATTGATTAGAATTGAGTGTGCAAGTGTCTTGGAAAAAAATATTAATTGTGGTGTGTTTATTTCATTTTTAATCTTTTTAGAATAAAAAAATCAATTTTTTGAACATTTTTTAAATTCAATATAATAAAGCTTAAGTCAAAATCATATGAACTGCTTTTTTTTTTCAAAATTAAAGTGCCTGCATTTAAATCATGTTTGAAAAAACATTCAGATTTCATTATTTGATTTTGCAAGTCAATAAAAAATATTTAAGAAACCTAATTTAATATTGATCACTTTAATGATCCATTTAAAAAATAAATAGACTTTTTTAACATATCTTGCTGGCTGTTGTAAAAGTGAAAAATGTCAGTAAAACACTCCCGAATACACTTTAATACCAAAAAATTGGCCTCTTAATTAATAATTCTATATTGATTTACAATTTTCAATGAGTTATAACAAAATTACATCAAAACATAAATTATAATAGACAAAAGACAGTTAGCTAAGAAATATGTCAACACTCCTTGAATAAATGGGCTTAATCACTTCGAAATTGACAAAAATAAATGGAGACAGCTGGATACAATTGTATTTTAGTATTTTTTTAAAGTACAAATTTAAGTTTTGCATTGATAATTTAATTCATAACGTGAACCTTTTTTTCTCTCAAAAAGTCAAAATGAATTTTAGATCAACAAAAAAATACATAAAAATTACCTTTAAGTTCTAAACCAAAATCAATTTTAGATCAACAAACCATTGAATCGAACATCATACCCTTGCGCAGGGATGAAACCCTAAACATTATATATATAGAGAGAGAAAGAGAAATAACATTTATTTCATAAAGAGAAGAGAAGAGACCGACATTTCTTGTTACAAAACATGTGCGTGCATGCATTGATTTATTTTCTTTAGCAAAAAATTGTCCATAACCAGCCAAAAAAGGCATAAAGTAGAAGAGTTTAATCTTCTAAATCTAATCTAGAGTTTAAAATGGCAATAGCAGAGTTCTGATACTCTTGACAGGTACACAGAGTATGAAAAAACCTAAACTTTAAATCTAAACCCTAACTCCTTTTACAATGAAAACTGAAACCTAAAATAAAACAAAGAAAGAGGAAAAAAACATGCACTTTTACAACAATATATACAGAGTATGAAGAAAACTGAAACCCAAAATAAAATGAAAAGTAGCGTGTTGGAATTTGAGTACCTTGTTCAAGGTCCACACTGCAATGGCTCCGTCGCCGACGGACCCGTGTCTGTTCACTTGCGACGCCGCGAGGAAGCGATTCCTCAAGCACACGATGCCGAAAGGTGGCGAGGCACAGGATGGAATTTGTAGCAGTTTTTCTCCCGTTTCCAAGTCCCACATCGACGCTCCTGTTTTCATGCTCTTGTCACTGCACGCCACCACTGCCTCTCCCTCTCCTTCTCCTTCTCCCACCATCTCCCTCTGCTGCATCATCTTCCTTCAGACACTGAGAGAGAACACTTCTGAGAAATATTTAATTTGTAATAAATTAGTGATTAAAGACGAACTCAAAGAAATACAGTTTCAGAAGTGATTATTACGATGATGATAGCTTTTGGTTCTCTTTGCATTTGGGCAACCGGTGCAGGTTGAGTTGGATTATATTTATATTGGAGGATTGCTTGCTTTGGATCGTTTCATTCCAAATAGATTGCGAATATAATATTGGTTAAGAGAAGAGTAACGTGTTTAGAAATGCATTGAATTCTAAATATTAATGATGGGGAAGTTAATTTCATTATTATATGGTTCATTTTAAAAGTTATGCTATAAATTTTTAATATTTAATAATTTTAAATATGTACAGATATTGTTTTAACATTGTAAACAGGAGTTTACATAAATTATACTAGTATTTGACTTTTTTTGTTTTGTAAATTTTAATAATGTTAAGTGTTGGTTTTTAAAATTAGGATAGTTATACTTTCACAACCACACCTGATACACACCCACTTTACAACTTTATATAGCGCCGCCAAGATAAATGACTGTGTAAAAAATATTCCAGCGTGACACTTAGAGTTATTTTTAGGGTTTACATGTTTGAGGTTTTATCTAAAACGCTTCCATTAAAGGTTTAGAAGCAGTGAGTTTGAATCTCAGATCTATTGAATCTCGCCACTGCTGTCGCCGCCGCTGCAGTTGTATCTGCTGTTGTCACCGAAGTTGTTGTCACTGTCGTCGATTCCTGACCACAGTCGCTCGCCACTATCGATTCTCTCACCACCGTCGCTCGTCACCGTCGATGGTCTCCCACTATCACTTGCCACCGCAACCATTCTCACACAAAATCTTCCTTATGCAAATAGGTGTACTGGACTCCTATCACGTTTCAAATCTTAAATTTAAATACTTAAAATCTAATTATGTCCTTTCATAACAAAATATCCTACATGTCCTTCAAAAAGAAAAGTCTTGTTTTACCATTATCCACCTGTACAATTAAACTATGTCAGCAATTGACATCTAATTGTATATCAGTTGTGGTTGTCAAAGCAAAGTTTTCCTTAAAATTAATATGTGGAATTCACAATTTTTGTTCTGTACTAATATTATATTGAAGAAAATCGTCTTGTATTACTATTAAAGTGATGTTTTGTATGTAGTTTTGAAATTCAATTTAATTATATAAAATATTTAAAAGTATGGATTTAACACTTTATTACAAAATAAATGCAATATAATAAATGTTTTAATGGTATAAAATTTTAACTAAATATAATTTTTTACTAAGATTATATTGGAATTATATTTAATTATAGTTTTTATTAATTTAAACTAGAGAATAATGTAATTTAAAGTTACAATTTTATGATTCTAAAATTAATAATAAGCTTCCGAACTAAAATATTTTTCATGCTTAATGTTACATAATTCAAGAATATGAAAATTTAAAACTAATGAGATTGACGTTAAATTTTCTTTCAAAAATATATTTTTTTCTTTGTTAAATATTACTTTGAAAATTTACAAGTCAATATCCGTGTTGAATGAATACTAAACGTTATAGACTTAACATATTTAAATAATTAAGTGCGTTACATAATAAATGGTTTAACGATATAAAATTTTAAAATTATCAAAGAGTTAATTCAATTAATTTTATTTCCTTGCTCGAATTATTGTCCCTAAACTCATATTATATTAATATTGTTTGAGTGGAATTTTTGTAATTTTAAAATTTAATAATTATATAAATTATTAAAAGGCTGAGGAAGGCATGAATTATGAATGCTTATAAAACATAAACAGTGTTCGTAAAATTTGAATTTGCAGATTACATAAAAACAACCAATATTGTTGTACGACAAGGCTAAACTCTAAATCCAAATCATAAAAATGTTTAATTCTTTTTAAAATTAATTGTTACACTTACATTCTAATTTTTCTACTTCTAATTAATCTCAATCAAACATTTTCAATTTTTAACCCATCTCTCAAATTCTCGTATCCCTCTGTGTTATCAACCAAAGGGAAGGAGAAAGAAAATGATGAAATGATTTTATAATTGTTTTTTATAAAAGAAAAAACGATAATTTTCTTATTCTGTTTAATCGAATAAACATGAAAAAAAGAAAAGAGTATATTTGTAAAATAACTTAGATTTCCCTAAATTAATTTTACAAATTAATATATGGGATTTTCTAATTTGTCAACAAATTATGGGTTAAAATCTTAATCAAGTGTATATATGAGGGAAATATTTAAAAAATCATTGGTGATTATTATCTTTAGAAAATTAATTTTAAATTGATAAATAAACACTACTGGAAAAAATACTTTTTACATCGGTTCTAGATTACATATAACACTAGTTCTAAAATCGTTGTAGATTTTATCATTGTAAAAAGTCTGGACATACTATAAGAGTTGACTAATCGTTATAGTATATAGGAGATATCACCTTGATTGTTTGCAAACCGTTATAACAAACTCACGTTTTGTCAAAGTGAGAGAGATATTATAGCGGTTGTCATATGCAACTGTTGTAATATTGAGATACTACAACGGTTGTATAGGACAACCACTGTAATACCGAGATATTGTTTAAAAAAATAAAATTTTTCAGAATTATTTGATAAAATCTCTAATTCATACAATGAAACACCGTATAATAAATGATAGAATTTTGGAAAAAATTGGATTTAAAATCCCCTATGGGATTGGCCACAAATTTCATTGTGCAATTTCAAGCAATTTTCATTTTTTGAGTGTCTCGATCTAAGCTCTCTATCAAAAGTTATAGTTGTTTGAAGTTTTTTCGCACTAAATTTCTGTAACTAAAAATATATGATAAATCTATTCAACGTAAAAACTCTACCATCAAATATACACTATTTTTAATGTATTTGACAAAATTGCTAACATCTTGCGAAGAGAAGTGGTAAGGGATGTCGAACTAAGCATTCACGGTAAAGAAAATATCATGCATCAATTATATAACATCCTCAAAAACTTGCAACGTAAAAAAATTACCAGACCATCTGTATCGAAAACGCTTAAAAAAGTATATGAAAGCAACAAAAGAACCAACCAAGTGAGCATGAGTGAGAAGAGCAGAAGATGCACCAGAGAAATTGAGCGACGTGGGAGAGAATGACAAATAATAAAAACATTGAAAATGTTAGATTAAAAAAAAGTGTGCGAGAATTAAAGCAAGAGATACTACAATGGTTGAGATATCATAATCGTTGTAGTAAGAAGATACTACACCGATTGGGAGCTCAACTGCTATAAAATCTTTGTACATAATTTTAAAAAAAATGTCACCGTATTTTTATTTACATCAATTATATTTTCACCGATGTTTTTTCTTATTATAAAATATGTTTTTTCCACTAGTGAAATTCAAATATAATTTTAAATTTAAATTGATTACATGTTAATTATTTTTTATACAAATTAGTTCGACACAACTAAATTTTTTTATGAGATTTTATATGCGTATTATAGGTATTTAATATTAATGTAGTAAAATATTTATGAAGTAAAAAAATTAGAATTTGAGTAGATTTTATATGCAATTATTAAACCTAAGTCCTTGATGTTATTCATAATATAGATATTTCCTAAAACTCTAATATAATGTTGTAGATAGCTAAAGACAATGAATACAAGTTTCTTGATGCATATATGAAACATTATTTGGAAAGATTCTTCATGGTATCTCACACATGTCTCCCAAAACATAATAATTCTCAAATTAGTAAGAAAAAATACCAAAGAAGGTACACAAATTTTTTAGACGATAAGAGAGTGAGAGATTGATATATCCCAATACAAAATGCAAGGTATGTATAAAGAAGAGTAAAATATGATAGTCGAAAACTAATAAAAAAATTACAAAAGTTCGATATTAATCAAATATGACCTTTAATCATTAGATAAAAATAAATAACATTAACATTTATGAACAACTAACTATAAACTATTAGTTTATGAGAAAAGTATTATAAATTATTTAAGAGTAAAAACATACAATTATGAGAGAAGTATAATAAATAATCTAATAATACAAGACAAGTGTTTTTTAGTACAAATATATTTGAAAGAGAATAGATATTTTTGAAGTATTTATATTGTAACTTTAATTTATTAATAGTATCGTGAGACATTAGGTTATTATTATGCAGCTTCATCCTAACTTTGTTATATTTTCATGAATAATTAATAAACGGTGACAATTCATGTTTACACACGAATTATAAAAGTATCTGGGTCAGTCTTGTCATCCGTATTAGAGTTTCAATCTAAAATTTATTAATAGGAAAACCTTAAAAGGACAATGGGTAGTGTAATTCGGACCTTTAAAATATTGAACTTACTTAAGTGTTAGAATAAAATTGCAAGTTGAACACCAAGACATATGAGTAGTTGAGACAGTGAAGTTGCATGAGACAAAAGACGACGTATACTGAAACAATCGTAGATCAAAGTGTTGATCTTACTTGGTATCTTGGTTTTGTAAGAACAAATATATTAACATTTGTACATAACTAATTAAAGGTTAAATTATATTAACGGCAAGAACAAACAATCATGTGAGAAGCATCATAAATATCTAATAATATGAGATGGGTGTATTTTCTTTTTTATACAAATATAATATTTGGTGGAGATATTTACGAAGTATTTATATAATAACCTTAACTTATAAATTAATATTGTAAGTTATAAATTAATATTGTGAGACATATAGAATATTGTGAGATTTTTCGCCATTATTATATGACTTCATCTTAACTTTGTTATTTCCTAATGAGTAAATAACAAATGGCACACAAAAATTAATGTGTAAACACCAATTAGGAAAGTGATGAGGTCTACTTGGACCCAATCCTACCATATGTATAGGTAGAGAAGCAATTTAAAACTTATAAATAAGATAATCTTCAAAGGGAAATAAATAGTATAATTATGACCTTTAAAATATTAAATTTATTCCGACTGTTAAGTTACTTGAATATTAAAATATATTTATAAATACCCCTGTCAATATTAAGAAATTGAAGATAAAGACATATGAATAACTAAGACAGTGAAATTACATGAGATAAAGAACAACCTATACCAAAACCGTTAAAGAAATGTTGGTCTTACTTAAACAAATAATATTAACATTTGTAAATAACTAACTAAAGGCTAAATGGTATTAATAATAAAAACAAAGAATTATGTGAGAAGCATCATAAATATATAATTATATGAAACACGTATATTTTGCAGAATAAACATAATATATTTATTAAAGATATTTCCAAAGTATGTATACGATATCTTATAAATGAATTCTTAATACAACCACAACATGAATCTCAATTGAAAAAATATATGAAAAATCGAAATCCTAAAAGTAATTCATCCATATTTTATTCTATTCTATACTTCTTGCACTTAACTCATGATTTTTTCGGTCAATGTCCTGTATTTGATTAATTAGTATCTTATTTTATAGAAATCAATATTAAATGATCACAATTCTTCAATAGACATTAAAATGACATAATAAAATGTCTACCTCAGGAAAAAAAAAATTTGGACTCTTCCCTATCTCCACTTTTCAAATTGAATATTATTGATAGAGTTTGATTATGTTATGTTGTAATCAAAATAAATGAAGTTATAAAAAATGACAAAGATGATTAAGTTTTTAATATTTGTAGGTCTGAGAATATATTGATTTAAGATGTGAGAGTTAAAGAAAACAAGTTTATATCACGCTTACGAATTTTTTGGATTATTATCGGATCTAGTAGAACACACAATACTTTGAAACAACTTACATTAATGTTTTCCTAGTTGGAAATTATTCATTTCCCAAAAGAAATATTCAAAATGTCTACTATATATCAATCTACCAGTGAATAGTCAATATAAACTTATTTCCTGTTGTTTGTTTGTTTTGGTGGAGCATTAAGGCAATAGTTATTTACACCATATAAGATAACATATATTTATTTTAAAGCATATTTTAACAATATAATAATATATATTAAATAATTTATATTAAAATACAAAATAAATATAACTACAATATCAATATATTGAATGTCAAGTAATTGTATCCTCTACATGTTATTAGATGCATTATCTTTCCTTTTATATTTTATTTAATTTTCTTAAAAAGGTAATTATTGACAGCTTAAACGCTCCTAAATTTACTTTGACAAATTAAATAAATATTCGTCTTTTTATTTAAAAGGTGTACCCCTTCCAGATTTCATTAACAAATTTTCCCACAGTTTTGCTTAAGAAAAATAAATTACTATCACTTTTTCAATCCAGAATCATTCAATCAATAGTTTTTTTTTTTTTTTTCTTTTTCAAATTCATTTCTTTATTCTATTATCAGCTAGACCAAATGAAGTGTGAGAAGGTGAAAACACATTATTTTACCTTCCCACTGTGCCACACGTGTGGTCCTAAAATATTATGTTTGAAGACACGTTCGAACGGGTGTCGCTTAGCTAGGAAAAAAAGCCCATAGCGATAAGAAAGATATTTCGGAAGCGAAGAACCTGATTAGTGTAATAGTGAGTATGTCTCTCTTTCCCGCTTCCAACTCTCGAGTTAGAGAAAGAGCAGAAGCAGCTCCGTGCAAAACCCTCTGAACATTACATTATTAGGGTTTTAAGCTTTCAATTTTACACTCTCTTCTTCTTCTTCTTCTTCCTCCTCTTCTCAGAATGGCCTCTTGCACTTCTCTTTCTCTTTGTCCTCACACCTTCTGTTGCCGCCACCGCACTTACCCTACGCGCCGTTCCATTTCTTGCTCTCTCTCCTCTTCTTCCCTCCTCGGTAATCCTCTTTTTCTTTTTCACCAAAACCTCGATTGAATGGATGCGGTTCTTTTGAGTTTTCGTTTTTTTTTTTTTTTTTTATTTAAGTTTT
>Ga0209489_102450_pt1 | contig 37841 bp, 26 predicted proteins | sample SiratrowhiteBW_FD_187527 | JGI IMG/M metagenome (GOLD analysis project Ga0209489, IMG submission 187527) | Root nodule microbial communities of legume samples collected from California, USA - Siratro white BW (SPAdes) (version 2) | ecosystem: Host-associated > Plants > Roots > Nodule | place... | reverse complement strand
TTTTTTGTTTTTTTTTTTTTTTTTTGAGTTCTTGTACTTACTATTATATCATTAGTAAGTCTCCTTGAGTAACAATTCCATTATTCTAGTGGTTATGATCCATTTTTATCAATTTCATAGGTTTCCTTCCATTGCTCATAAATTGTTTGATGAAAGTTCACTAAAATTGAAAATTTTACTAAAAGCAAACTACTTGATATTTTGAGCTGAAAATTTGTGTGAGAATACTTCAAGATGTTTACAATAATGTCTTAAAAAGGTGCATTCAAATTCAAAATACATAAAAAAATGATGAATAGAAAAAGCTAGAATGCTAGTGGCTGAAAACAGAGGTGACACTCACTATTTCCTCTCGGGTTTGGAATTATTTTAATTTTTCTAATCACTATGCCAAATTAATTACTTCCATTTCATATATGATGTTAGGAACTTGAATAAAAATTTCATAAAAAAGTTCATTTTAGAAAAAAAATGTAATAAATCCAAGAAGATTGACTGCGAGATTATGTGTGGCGAGGAATGGAACTACCTAGGGCTGAGGTGGAATGGTACATCTGCAAGGAACACATGCCCACCAATGGAGATGATTTTGTTTGAAAAGGAAAACATGAATTCCATATGCCTGGTTGAAGAGTTTTATATTTTGAATTTTAAATTTAAATTTTGGCTCCAATTTTTAATTAGCCCCTCATCCTATAAATTAGAGGGTTGATCACTTGTAAATTTAACTTTGAATGAGCAAGAGAATTATGCCAAAATTTCAGCTCACTTTGTTCTTGAAGTTTCTCTAGGTTAACACCTTTTTTAGAGAGTCTAACTTAAAACATTACTGGAAATTGGCCCAACATTTTCCAACGACTTTGCTTCAAGGTTCATTACTTCATTCCAACACTTTAATTCTTCATTTCAATGCTTTTTCCATCCTTCATCCATCCCCAATCCAAAAAGAACAAAATCCACATCAAAGGAGCATAGGAAAGCCATCAAAACTAACCTCCCCCTTTCACATGCTTTACTAATTCATTTATTCACCTAATTTTATTGTGAAATACAAGTTCTCAGACAATAGTAAAGAATGTTGACAATATTGCAATTTAGTATCCGATGAATTCAACTGAAACCAAGCACAAGGAAGACTTGAAGATGACTTAGTGTTAGTGTGTATGAGTTGTCTAGTTATGTGCATGCATCGCATGCCATTAGAATGACCTCTAATGATCCTTAATGTTTTTAAAATATAAAACTAGAACTGGACTAACTAAGGGCTAAGTCAAAATGGTTCACAAAACTTTTTAAAGGTTTTTTTTTTCAAAAACAGTAAGGTAAAAATTTGTTTTAGCATAAATCAATCAATTTAAATATGTTTTCAATCGATTATTTTTATAAAACTGTAATAGATTTTTAAAACAGTTTTGAAGACAAATAAAATAACTTGTGAGAGTGCAATTTTGCAATATATAGAGACTGAGAACATTTGAGAAATGAAAAATTGAGAGCAAACCTTGTGAACAAAGAGAATTTTTTTATCAAGAACTAAGAAAGTGATTCTTGGAGCTCATCCCTAAACTGTGATTGCACTGTACTATTTTTCATCGATTTTTCATTTGGGGAAGTCACTCCAAGCTTTTCCATTTCAACTAATTTGTGCTAGTTTGGTTGTAATTCTGTTTTATTTTTAATTTTATTGTTTGAAAGGTGTATTGGAGCTATAATTGTATGGATTTACTTTTATAGGAATGCAGTAGGGTTCTACACAATGTTTAGTGTGATCTTGTAAGGTGCAAGATAGGTTCTTGATTTTATTGTTTGAACATTGTTATTCTTTAGTGAAATTTCTTTGCTTGTTGGCAAAAAGACTGAATGTAGCTCTTGAGGAAGAGTGAACCAGTATAAGTCTTTGTGTTCTTGCTCTCTCTTTCCTTATTCTTGAATCACGTTTCAATTCTGTATAATTTCTACCTTTGCACGAATTATCAATTAACTGCTCTTGGATTTCTACATATTGTTTTTCCAGTACTGCACTGATTGTCATTTGCTGATCAAATTGTATTCCATTCAATTTGTGTACTGTGTTTGATCTTATTTGCATAACCTTGTGTGGATTGTGAAAAATTTTTCATTTCTTGATCATTTTGCACAATTGTATATTTATGATAAAAACAATTTGTTGATTTTGTGACTTAATCAACTATTTTTCTATGATGTTGATTTGTTGAAAAATTGTAACAAATTGTTCTCAAATTTAATTGATTACTTTTTTTGGTCGGATTTTTGACAAAGAAAATTTAGTTGATTATTTGTTCAATTGAATTGATTGATTTTATATTGTGTTTTCTTTACTAACATTTCAATTGATTATTTTTACTTTTGAACCCACAATAAATTGTTTCAATTAAGAGAATTCATTCTTTGTTTCTATCTTTTACACAATATTTGCAAAAAAAAAATTTGAAAGTTCAAATTCACCCCCTCTTGAGCTCATCATTAGATTCTTTTCAATTGGTATCAAGAGTTGGTGCTTGTATTTTAATCAAGTTTTTATCTTATGGCTGAGAACAAATTACCTTCTGTAGAGGGAGCCTCAATAATTAGGCCTCTTATATTTAGTTGTGTAACTAACAATTTTGGAAAGTGAGAATGGAAATTTTCATTTAATCGATTGACTGTGGGATTTTGAATGCTATTGTAAATGGTCCCTTTGTGCCTATGATTGTTGTGAATGGTATAGTTGTAGAAAAACCTTTTGATGAATTAAATGATGTTGAGAAGAGAAAAGTTCAATATGATTGCATAACTAAGAACATTATAACTTCTGCTCTAAACCTTGATGTCTTCTTTAGGGTATCTTAATATTCTTGAGCAAAAGAAATGTAGTATCCTTGAGGTTATTCAAGAAGGTATAATAGATGTCAAGAGGGCCAGGAAGCATGCACTGATTCAAGAATATGAGTTGTTCAGAGTGCAGCAGGTTGGAAAGATTGCAAATGTGAAGAAGACAATCACCCAAATTGTCAAGCAATATATAGGACTTGGGAAGGAGCTTAACAAGGAAGATCTCAATATCAAAATCCTAAAATTATTGGATAGGAGTTGGTAGCCAAAGGTCACCACAATATCAAAAACAACGAACTTGACAACCTTGACTACTGCAGCACTCTTTGGAAAGTTGAGGGAGCATGAGTTAGAGATGAACAAGTTCAAATAGGAGAATGGAGAAAGGAAGGCTAGAGCTCTAGCACTCAAGTCAGCTTCTCAAAATGATGACAATAGTGAAGATGACTCCAGTGATTGTAGTGATGCAAATACCCTTAACATGCTAACTAGAAGGTTCCAAAAATTATTGAAGAAGAAAGGAAAAGAAAAGAACCAACAAGCCAAACGGTACAAGGTTGATCAGCCCTTGATAAGTTTGCAAGTCCAATGAAGAACTCAAGAGAGAAACCCTCACTTCTAAAATTTTTAGAATAAATTTTGTATTTCAAATTCAACTTCTTGTTTACATGTGTTTTTTTGACTTAAATAGACTTTTGTTAACTTTTGAAAGCTGACTTGATTCCTCATTAGCCCAAAAACCTCCAAACTTAACGCAACAACAACATTTTGGCACACTTTTAGATTACTAATTAATTACATAAAATGGGAATACGAAAAACACAATTTACTAAGCATGACTACTTTAAGCCCTGTGGAAAATTAATCAAAATACATCAAAACAAAATTTAAAATTCATCCAGAATAATGGCTGACTTTTTAGAATTTAATCTTAGCCCAAAATAGCCCATTTACACTTAAATTAACTCAGGTGGCACATGACATATAGACCCCATGCTTCAATTGGATTGTTTTTGGCCAAAAACTACTTCATTTAATCCCTCATCAGCCCATATCAAATTAAGAACGAAATCAGGTTCAAAGTCAGTCTTCAAATTTGTTTACTTAGCCCAAATGTCTTGAACCAACCCACTCAATGTGTTCTTTAGCTTTCTGGCCCTTAACCTTGTGATTGGTCCAGTTGGAATTTCCAAAATGTCATTTGGATTGCTTAGATTTGCATGTTCTTGAGTCTAACTAAACTTAAGCTCTTGGTTCTCAGCATCCTATCTTTCCTCAGAAAGATTCGACCTCAAATCATCACCTGCATCATAAGGAGATAAATTAGGAACATTAAAGATAGTACTAACACTATACTTACCTGCTAGATCAATCTTATAAGCATTGTCATTTATTCTTTCAATGACTTGAAATTGTCCATCTCCCCTAGGAGCCAGTTTAGATTTTATTTGGGTTGGAAATCTTTCTTTTCTCATGTGCACCCATACCCAATCTCTTGGTTCAAATGTGACTTGTCTCCTTCCTTTATTGGCATGAGTTACATATTGCTAATTTTTTCTTTTCAATCTACTATTTAACTCGTTCATGAATTTTCTTCACCATCTCAACTTTCTTCTTACCATTAAGGCTGACTCATTCATTGATAGGTAATGGTATCAAATCCATAGGAGTTAATGGATTAAAACCATAAACTACTTCAAAAGGAGAACAATTAGTAGATGAGTGCACAGTTCTGTTATAAGCAAATTCAGCATATGACAAGCAATCTTACCAATTTTTCAAATTCTTTTGAGCAAACACTAAATCTATGATAAATATATACAATGTAAGAACTTTACCATCAAATATACACTAAATTAAGTTGCTGATAAAAAATTCGGGTCAAAAATAAATTTCTAACTATTTTTAATGAATTTTACAAAATTGAAAACCTCTTGCAAAGAGAAGTGCAAGGGGTGTTGAACCAAAAATTCACGGTGGAGAAAGACTCAAGCATTAAGTGTATAACATCCTTAAAAACCTTTAATATAAAAAGTTAGCAAATCACCTATGTCGAAAATGCTAAAGAAAGTAGATGAAAAGGCAATGAAGGAACCAACCAAATGAATGTGAATGACAATGAAAACGCATAGAACCGAGAATGAAAAACTTAATCGAGACAATCGCGAAGCTTGAGCACGCCAAATGAACGTGGAAGAAGCCAAAAATGGAGCCAAATGAACCATAGCAAAACCAGTAAACACAAATATGCAAATGAAAACCAATGAGAAGAAAGAAAAAGCGACATCACCCGAAACGAACCCCACAACGCGAAACAAGACAAGACAATTAGGCTCATGAAGGAGAAGGAAGTGTAAGAGAAAACGTTGCACAAGAGTTAAAATCCCTAATTTTAACTAGAGGGACATACTACGTCGGTTGGGAGCTCCCAACCAACATAGTATCTGCCCAAATTTTACCCAATTTTCTCCAAAAGTCACTCGTCCGCCACGAGAAGGATATTACGTTGGTTGGAAAGTCCCAACCGATGTAATATGGGTTACATATAACGTCGATTGAGATCTTCCAACCGACGTAGTATCTTCAACGCCATTACAAAGTTTTCAAATTTTGAATTTTTAGTTTTTCAGTCTTTTATACGTCAGTTATGAGTGGCAACCGACGTAGAATATGATATATTACCTCGTGTTTGAGTTAACTGTCGTAATATCTCTTCAAATATTTACAAAAATGTCATCGTATTTTTGTTTGTCATAGAATATATTCTTTTTACTAGTGATTGTTCTAACATAAACGAGTATGTCACTTTTATATTTACATAGTAAAATTAAATTTGAAAATCATTAAAATGTGTAAAATATATTTATAATTTAATAGAAAACATACTATTATGAAAGAAAATCCAACAAAATATAAGACAACGAGGTATTTGTAATGAAAAAGTATTATTCTATCAATTAATGAAAATAGTTAAGGCATGGTATAAAAATATTACATTACTTTAACCTTATACCTCCTTTCAAATCTTGCTAAGAAATATTTTACATTACTTTTTCTACTTTGTTATATACTTGTATTTTGTCGGATACCTGTATTTTAATAGTATTATTTTATTATCATTATTTAAGTTTTTTATGTGGTTCTCTGTCTCTAGGACAAGTTTCCGAAATTGCTTTATTTATTACATTATACGTCTTTTAATGCTTCATTGCAATGAAAAATTTATTATGTTTTTCTTTGAAAGTAGTGTTGAACATGAATAAGTAACAGTTTATCATTTATAATCAATATTTAATCTTTTATTAATATTATAAATAGAGAGATAGAAATGCATGTTCCGCAATATAGTTCTTTCGTATTATTAGTAACCCAACCCAAAGTATCAGTCATGGCATTGTTGGTAAGTGCTATAAATTAATGCATCGGACAAGGACATCCATGATTAATAATTTTTTTCAAAAATAAGTATTTTCAAGAAAAATAAATATTTTTTAAAAATAAATGAAATTATTCATAAGTTAGAATTAATTCGCATTCACATAATTTTTCCAAATTTTTATTTTTAACATTTAAATAAATTAATTTTAATTTTTTAAACTTTTTATTTCTTAGAAGTCTTGCTCCAAACATGGTCTAATTATGTAAAGATGCTTGCTTAGACAATCGTATGCTTATGAGTATTGTTGTGCCCCACGCCAAAATGCACATAAAACATTAACATTGTTGCTACCTTCTTCCTTCCAACAATTTAATCTCATCATGTTGTTTTGGTCATGGAGTGCTTTTTTAGGTGTATGTGTTTCATTCACTAAGATAAGATCAATGGAAGTAAATTTATGAAAATAATGATAACATAAATCAAAATGGAAATGTTAAAATGTATAAAAAATGATTTAGTAAATTTTTATAAGTTGGAATTGAGAATTTATTATATATGTATTACATGTTTAACATATTTCAAAATGTCACTAGTAGAAAAAGGGCCTTTATCATTGGTTCTGAGAGGCCTTTGTCGTCGGGTCCCGAACCGACATTGACTCAGGAGACGCTGAATCAGACGTCGGTTAAACAATCGACGTCATGTAGTTCACCACCATATCGGTTAAGACCAGCCAATCGATGTGGTGCTTTGCTGAAACAGTAAAATAGAAGAAACACCACGTCGGTTTTGACACTAAACCGACGTGGTGCTTTTTCTGTTTTCAATTTTAAGATGCACCACCACATCGGTTTTAACCATAACCAACGTGGTGATTCCATCACAATGACGGTTTTAACCATAACCGACATTGTGTTTGTGTTTATTTTAAATATACAGATTAAATAAGTTACTAACCTCCCTGCATCAATTCCAGAAACCAACCAGAATTCATTTCAATCCACAAAATGATATGCAATTGTAGTTCTTAGTTAGTATATACACTAATTTACACTAAAATCTACTTTTAATACAATAAGAACTACTTTGAATCTACACTAAGATTGACTTCTAACTTTGAGAAAGTACTTTGTCCATTTTTTTTGAATTTCTTCTATATTGTTCTTGTCCAATGGCTCTGTATTTTGAAAAACCTGAAATAAATACAAAGTTTAATCTTAGAACTTCAAAATTAACAAACATTTGACATATTTACAAACTTATAAGAGAAAAACTTACATGCTCCTGAGAATCCATGATCCCAGCTCTTGCTATGGTTCTCATCCAATGCATAATGTAATATCCACATTCCCAACTTCCTCGTTGCTTATTGCACTTTCATTAAAGTTCAATCATCAAAAAATTGAATAATGCTAATTTTAATAAAGTTAATTAAATTTAGAGTTAAATACCTTAGTCTGTATCCATTGGAGGTTTTGGGTTGGGGATGAAGATCTTCTGCAAAGAACCTTACACACATTCATTGCACTAAAATACAAGTTGTGTAGTAAATTGCTTATTTGTACATAAAATAGTGATATATAATACTTAAAGTTGATTAAATGATACCTTTGTACAATTTGTTTCAAATCGGTCGTTGGCTTCTTATGCAACGAACAAAACCAAACAATTGTGTTGTCTGCGAGACACACAAGCATCAGCTGCCAATGAGACCTAAAATAAAAAAATGTATTAATAATGTAATATATTCAACATTACTTAAGATTAAAATATAAAAATTTGAAACTTACTAATGGATAATTGGGGCAAAGTAAATTCTCTTCCTCGATTCTGAAATCCAGTTTTGTATATAGGTCTGAGTGTCAATCATTTTATTTCTAGACCTTTGTAAACTTTGTGGTTCAAGGAATCCATAAATATCAGGATTCCCTGTGTCATAAACTAAGTCATTTATACACGTGCATTGTGAAAATCAATGTTAGTAATAAGATAAGTTGATGAAATAAATAATTAACAAACATGTAGAAAGGTATACTACATCATCCAGAACTGAATTATATTAATGTTTAAGATCTAGGAACCACCAACTAGTTCACAAATGTCTAGCATCGATATATATAGTGGGACACCTTCAATCCCAAAGATAGATGCTTTCTAAGGAATTTGAGTTGGATTATTAAAATACTCGTAGAGTATATGAGTCAACTCTTGAAGTGGATTCACTTCTGACTCAATTGGTGGAGACCTAGGACTTAAATCATGAGTTGGTGATTTCCCTTTACTCCCTTGGTCCTGTAACACTTAAACAAAATGTATTAATTAACATTAACTGTGAATTTAAATAAGATTAAGACAAATCACAATACCTGAGTCCTTTAGAAATGGCCTGTAGGAGATGTGTAGGCCACACAATAAATGTACCAAGTGCCTCTCACACAAGTCTGACCTCTAATGTGGGCATAGGCACCTCGGCATCTGCCTGTCTAACTTCTTTGACGACCACTCTAACAAAATCTTCTCCAAATGGCATTGTATGGATTGTTGAAGATGTGGGAAACACTCTCCCAATCGCCACCAATCGAGGAGGATCTCCAACAAATAATTTACACCGATATGAGGTATCAGTGTTGGTGTCCTCCTCCTCCTCCTCGTTTGGTGCAGCACAACTCCCCTTTGTGTTAGCTCTCCCATGTGTAGGTACTACACCACCTTCCTGCAAAGGAGTGTGTGATAAGAACCAATTTTGAGTGTTTTTATACATGAGAAATATTGAGTACTTGTGGGTTTAAGTGTTATTTAAAATAGTAATTATTCCAAATTTTAGAGTTTTCGGATTTAAATTTATGTTTTGAGTCCTGAGTTAAAGGAAATCATTTAATCTCAATTATTGTGAAATTTCAGGTATAAAAGAATGAAGAAAATAATAGATTGGAAGATTCATGAAGAAAAGAAATAAAAAGTTTAAAATAGAAAAAAAGCCCAAGAGAAAAGTCACTTAACCTAGGCCCAAAACCAAGTTTAAAAGAAGATTTTTAGAGTTTTGGGAGGCAACAAGACCTAGAGGACGGAGGCAGACGGTTAGAATCAAGATTCTCTTCTTCTGTTGTAATCTTCCTTTCATTGGTTTGTAATGGCTGCCATAGGTAGCTAAATCTTCATATCTTGGGATTGAATGTAATCTTTTCGAAACTCATTTGTATTTTGGGATCTTGATTTATAATATTCAGTTTCTATTGAGATTTGGTATTTCCATCTCATTCTTCATGCTTGATTTTATATTATCTATAGAATCTTGTTTTTAATTCTTGAAAGCTATTGGAAAGTGATTTTCAGTTTATGACCTAGAGGAAAATACACAGTAATTTGGGATTCTAGGAATAGGTTTCGATTTACTAAATGCAATACATCGTTTCTTAATGCTGGGTAACTGATTAGATAGCTGAGGAATTTACATCTGAGAAGTTTCCTTATGAATCTCATATTTAAGGAATCAATTTGAGTGATTTTTATATATGCATCAAGTTTGAATAGTCATAGTCATTATATTTCATGATTTACCAAAGTTACTATTGAACATTAGACGGTCCAAAGTCCCTTTAAAGGATCAAATCATTTGATAAAGTTTTGATGATAACAAAACTCAAGTATACATTTATATTTGATGACTTATACACATTGCGCAGTTAACGTTATTATTATTAAAGCATGAGACACATGGTTTATAAAGAGATAAGTTTTCTTATTATTTACTTTTATGTTATTGATTTGATTTAAATTGATTTTATAGCATTATGTGCTTTAACGTTCAAATTTGTTTATAATGAAAATTATTCAAATTATTATGGAGTATTTAAATGTGATTAATTGATTTTATATCATATTATGCTTTAATGGTCAAATTTGTTCTTAATGGAAATTATTCAAATTATTATGGAGTATTTAGATTTGATTAATTGATTTTATATCATGATGTGTATTAACGTTCAAATCTGTTCATAATAGAAATTATTCAAATTATTGATGAGTATCCCAAATATAATTTCTCTATGTTATTTTAATTATTTCCAATACAGACTTAACCAAGTTTAATACAGTATGAAAATTAGAGAAACATTTACAGTTTGAGCTCCATATATCAGAAAGTCAAGATTGCTCTGTTCAAGCATCCCAATGACTAGTTTCTAAAAAGATACATATAGAGGAGCAATTTCAAGTTGAACAACAAGAAGCAAAAAGATAAATTCATATAATACATTGAAGAAAATATACTAGGTGTTTATTGTCAATTTGCTATTGAGAGCATCTAGAGTTTTGGGTTGTGTGAAACTATTGTGTAATTCTTCACCATTGTGAAGTAAACCCTTGTGAGCTTTCATTGTTCTCTCTTTTGAGAGTGTTTCTTTAAATCTTGAGTGGTCTTGATCTCAGGGGGAGATTGAGACTGGTATAACCTGGAGAGGTTTGTGTACTCGTGATAACCTGAAGAGGTTTGTGTACTCTCGTTGTATCCTGGAGAGGTTTGTGTACTCGTTGTAACTATTGACTGAATAGTGGAACCTCTTGAACGGTTTATTTAAGGGAGAACTGGACGTAGCCCAAGAGATTAGGGTGAACCAGTATGAAATTGCTTTATTTGTGCTTATATATTTTTGCCTTGGTTGGTAGTTTCTATTTATAGCGAATTGAGTTCAGGCTCCATTCAACCCCTTCTTCTAGAGCCAGCTGTTCCTACAGTTACAAATGAGTGAGATAGATGAGTTCAATTGTAGGATGTTTCCCCAATTATTTCAGAATATTTTTACCGCTTATTAACTTTGTTTCTTAAATTATATGTTTGTAGTACTTGTTAGTCAAACCAAACCTCCCTTTAAAACTGAATTTGCTTATTGAGTAGTGATGCTGAAATTATAAAATAGAACTATTCCCTAAGGAATCAACATCTTTACTTAACTCACTATATTACTTGTGACTCGGTACACTTGCCGAATAAAGTCTTAACAAGTTTTTGGCATCATTGCCGGGGAATAGTTATTGTTTTTGAATTTAAGAACATAGCTCATTAAGTACTGTGAATATTTTCATTTTCTTTTTTTTTTCTTTGTTTTCTTTTTGTTTTAGTTATTTGATAATCCTCTTGTGCTAACCCTTGATTAAGTTGTTCCTAATTTATGTTATTGAGAAGATAGGTTTCTAGAGATCAACTGCAATTTGATTCAGAAATAGAGAAGACAGCTCGGAACAACTATAGAAGGAAAAAGAGATCAAAGCAAGGAGCAAGAGAAGAACCTTTCGCCAGCCCTCACAGAGATATTCAAGTAAATCAAGAAGAGAATATGGCTGCAAGAGAAAGAGCTCCACCACCGCCTCCACCTAGAAGAACTCTGGGGAACTATACCATGCAGTAAGGGCCAAGACATTTCTCTAGCATAGCAATGCCTGCCACCACTCGTCATGTAGAAATGAAGGCGGCTTTCCTCAATTTGATTAGTGTTAACCAGTTCACGGGAATGGATAATGAAGATCCATACGCTCATCTCGCCACATTTTATGAGCTTGTTGGAACTATGGGGTTCAAAGAAGGTGATACCGAATATGCTTACCTGTGTTTGTTTCTTTTTTCATTAGCAGGTAAGCAAAAGAATGGTTGAAATCCCATCCCAATCAGAGTCTGACAAGCTGGAATGATGTAGAGGAAAAATTTATGCATAAATTTTTCCCACTGTCTCGTTTCATCAAGGCCAAGTCAGACATTTCCACATTCAGGCAAGGGTCAGATGAAGCATTATGTGATGCTTGGGAACACTTCAAGGTGATGCTAAGAAGATGCCCAAACCATGGCCTGGAAGACATAGCACAACTGACTATATTTCACAATGGTCTGAAGCCTAACACCAAAATGATATTGGATGTAGCAGCTGGAGGTACCATGATGAATGTGGATGCAGAGCAAGCAACAAGAATCATTGATGCTCTAGCTTCTACAGACTATCAGGCCCAACATGACAGGCAAGTTGTTCAAAAGAAGGGAATGCTTAATCTTAGTACCTCTGATGCACTCTTAGCTCAGAATAAGATCTTGACCCCGCAGATGGAGGCAATCACAAAGCAATTATCAAAATTGCCTCAGCAACTACAAGCTATGTAGTCCTCTCCAAATCAAGGCTAAACTATGAAGTGTGACTTCTGTAGAGGTGACCACTCAAATGGACAATGCTCTTATGAAGTTAATCCTTCACAAGAAGAGGTTCAGTATATGGGAAATCAAGGTAGACAAGATGGTTATTCTGGAAATTATTAGAATAATGCAACTCAAGGGTGGAGAAATAATCAAAGTCAACGCTTTAGGTGGAAACAGGATGTTGGCCCATCCATTAGGCAACCTCCCTACCAACAACAACAATTCCTTTCAACTCAAGATAGAACAACCAAGTTGGAAAATACTCTGGAAAAATTCATGCAAGCCTCTATGGCTAATCAGAAGAATACAGAGGCCTCCATCAGAAATCTTGAGACACAAGTTGGCCAGTTAGCCAAACAACTAGCAGATCAACAAGGAAGCCAATTCTCAGCCAACACCCAAACTAACCCCAAGGAGCACTGCAAGTCAATTACAACAAGGAGTGGAAAGGTTGTGGGAGAAGATATTGGTGATAAGCAGAATGTTGAAGAGAGTGGAGTGGAAGAAGAGAAAAATTAGAGTGAGGGAGAAAAAGAAAAGAGTAGAGAAGAAAGTGGAAGGAGTGAGAAATACAAAAAAGGTGAGAGTCAAATGAGAAGTCCCCCTGTGAGGGATATTCCTTACCCGCATACCCCCTCAAGGAAGGACAAGGATAGACAATTTTCAAGGTTTATGGATGCTCTAAAAAGGCTACAGATTAACATTCCATTCACTGAAGCCCTGGAGTAAATGCTAACTTATGCCCGGTTCATGAAAGAGCTATTGACAAAGAAGAGAAAAATTCCTGATCAGGAAACACTTGAACTGGAAGCTGGGTGCAGTGCCATGATCCAAAAATTCTTGCCATAGAAATCTAGAGATCCGGGAAGCTTCACCTTACACGTTACCATAGGAAATATCACAATTGAAAGAGCTTTAATGGATCTTGGAGCAAGCATCAATCTTATACCTCTCTCCATGCTGAAGAAGATTGGAGATGTTAAAGTGAGACCACAAGGATGACTCTATAGCTAGCTGACAGGTCTATAAAATATCCATATGGGATTGTTGAAGATTTGGTAGTGAAGGTTGACAAATTCTTATTTCCAATAGATTTTGTGGTCATAGACATGGAGGAGGATGTTGAAGTCCCCCTAATTTTTGGAAGACCATTCATGAAAACTGCCAAGGTCATCATTGATGTTGATAAAGGGAAACTTAAGGTGTGTGCACAAGATGAAAAGGTGAGCTTTGATGTCTTTGAAGCTATGAAACATCCAAGTGGTGCAAAAGAATGTTTTAGAGTGGATGTTTTAAATGAAGTTTGTGCTAAACAGGTGTTAGCACCAATGCTAAGCATGTGATTTGATGAAGTTAATAAAGATCATAGCTTGCTGAAGTTCTGATGAATTGGGTCTGGACTATGTTAGATCAAGGCCTAGCATGTGAGTTGATGAAGACTGCTTCATGAAGAACCTGTTGGAACCAACCTGGACTAGAATTGTTCAAGTGAATGACTTTGAGCCAACATGAAGATGGTTGGGTGTTTCGGTCTTGGTCCTTAGTTGGGTTTGTGTGTTGATGTTGGCTTAGTTCATAACCATTAGTGGTATGGTTCATCATTCCTGGGGTGCTAAGAGATTCACAAATATTTTTATTAAAACTGCTTTTAAGAAAAATAACCCAAACTGTTTTTTGCTGAAAAAGTTTTTTCAATAAATTGAAATTTTAAAACAATCGATTGAATGTGACAGTTATTTCTGTTACTACTGGAATCTTTGACTGAGTCAACTAACGGTCAATTCAATCGATTGAATGGTTTGTTCAATTAATTGAACCACTGACAGCTAAGTTGTTTTAAATCAGAATTGTCTATAAAAAGGAATGGTCTCTATCATTTTCATAACTTTTGAGATTTCTGAAATACACATTTGAGAATTCCTAAGAGATTAGAAGAGCCCTTTCTGTGCAAACTATTTTCGAATTGATTTTCACACAAGAAATCATAAAGATTGTGAATCTTGAAGCACTTCTTGAGTGAGGATCAAATGCTTTAGTTCTGGACCAAAGCTAAGTCTTCCATACTTGATCTTAATCCAATTTGTATTGCAAACAGTATGGTTGATTGATTTGAACTGTATTCTGTTCTTGTTGTATTCAATTACTGGAGTGTAATTGGGAAGTGAAGTGGGTTTCTGTACTAGTGTAACACCAGTTGAAAGGTTCAGTGTGGTGGGTTTACTGCTGGGAGTCGTAAGTATTGTGGGGAGCAGTTTGTAACTTGCTGGGAGCAAGGGTGTAAAAATGATCTTGGATCATTTTAGTGGAAATCTTTGCTAGTTTGGCAAAGGACTAGACGTAGCCCTTGTGGAAGGGTGAACCAAGATAAAAAATCTGTGTTCTTACTTTTCTCCCTACTCTTCTTGATTGATATTATTCAACTGCTGTTATCATATGAATTGACTGGATTAAAATCTAATCATCTTGTTGATTGTATTATGATTCTTGAAGAGTTCAGTAAACTGTTTGAGTGAATATGTAATACTTCTGTTGTATATTCTAAACATCTGTTTACTGAATTGTTTACTGGACAGTCCAGAACCGTGCAGTTAATTGATTTTATAAAGATAATTCATTCTCATACTTAAATCACTTTCCAGTTTTGCGAAAATTTTTAAAGTTCAATTCACCCGTCTCTTGAACTCGGTCCAATCTATTTTTTACAACAGGAAAAGAGGATCCATGCATTTGATCATTTGATGAAAATTCTTGCCATTGATGAAATAAATAAAAGGGAAGAAAGAGAAGTGCATAAATGTTGCGAAAAGTTTGGAAAGGCGAGGAAAATTTCCAAGAACAGTGACCAAAAGCAAAGAAGGCCTCATGGAGCAGTGAAGTTAAAAGATCCTGAATCTCATTGGAGTTGGACTGTAAACGGACAAAGGCTGAAGCATTATCTTGGTGGTGAGATTTGGAAACATAATCATGGTTAGAGGAATGTTTTCGCTTGGGCGAGTCGGGAGTCGCCTGGGCGAATTTTGTAGAGAAAAAAAGAAAAAATGTTGAACTACAACTCTCGCCCGAACGAAGCTGGTTTCGCCTGGGCGAAAATTGGAGGTGCTTACTGCAATGGTTTTGCCAGGGCGAGTAATGACTCGCTTGAGCGAAAATTTAGGGTATCTACTGGAGTATTCTCGCCCAAGTGAGGCTGATCTCGCTCCGGCAAAATTTTCGCCGAAAAAAAAAGACGTAGTCTCGTTTTTACTCTTGCACGCCACGTATGCTCAATCTCTCTCAATCTTCAATTTTCACTGCATAATCTTCGAGGTAAGTGTTCTTTGGTCTCAATGTCTCTCACTTAACCAATTCAGCTCTTATGTCGCAGGGCCTAGGGATAGGCGTAATTTTCATGGGGGAGGTGGAGCAGGCACATTCACAGCTACAATAGAAGAATATCAGGATGTAGAATTTGACACCGACTTTGATAGGATTGTGAGGGAAGATTCCTGATAAAACACTCTTTTCTTTAATTAAATATTGTAGTATACTTGTGATTGATTTTTCATTTAGTATTTATTTTTGTTAATTTTATTTGTTATTTTTTATGTTTGATGTGTGGTATTTAGCTTAATTCTGTGGTTGACTAGAAATTAGACTCATGATTGTTTTAAGTCAGATCAGTTTTTTATTGAAAAATTTTGAGGGGATTAGAATTTTTGAGTTAAGTTGAGTAGGTGGTTGATGCATGAAAATTGAACAGGGTTATGACTAGAACAAGGCTTGATAGAAATTGAGGAATTAATACCAATTAGCCAAGTGAGTTATGAATCCTTAAACAGTTAAGAGTTGATAGTTCCACTGAGTAATGTATCAAGTTGATGTTGCCTGATTTTTTATGTTATTTTACTTCACTAATGACAACTTGGAGATTATTAAGGCATTTCTGTATATAGACACTTTAACCCAGAGCCAAAAAGCCAACCAGGTACAATTTATAACCAATTCTTTTGATAACCCTTTGAGCTGAAATTTTCTTTGTTGCACCCTAACCTTCAATTGATATATGATTTTCCACCCTTATAGCATGCTTGAGAAAGGAGAACATAGGTGCAATTTTCACAATGGGAAGGGTTGATTTAGCTTTGAGATGCTGGTTATATAAAGAAATGGGTTAGATAATTCACTCTTTTGTTCTACTTAAAAAAAAAAAGAGAAAAAAATTTGAAATAAATAAAAAAAGAAAAAAAAACAAAAGAGAGAATTACAAAAAAAAAAATGATGGTTGGATGAAATCAAAAGTTGGTAGATTAATTAAGGGAAATTTTGTCTCTTTGTAGATATGTTCTCCTTGTCTGAAGTATGCATTTTGTTATCTGAAAAACCAATGTTCTTGATAGCCTAGCCTCATTACAACCTTTGAAAGACCTTAAGATCCATGTTGATTGTGTGTTTGTGATTTAACTAAAAATGAAAGGCAACTTTGATTTGTTCAGAGTCAGAAGAAGTTGAGAGAGACACTACCCTGTGAAATATTAAGAGAGAAATTCCTCAATTAGATTATCATCTCTTTGTTTGAGTTGTTTCTCTTGTAGATTGATTGTGTCTTTTTCCTGCTTTAATTTGACTTAGAATATCTGATCTCTCTTATATTGAATTCTTGTTTTAAAAATGAATGTTGTCTGATGATTGAACCATGGGTCTGATTTTTGAGCAACCACTGTTTTTGTTTTGGAATATTTTTTGTGTGTGTGTGTAAATCCAATTACTTTGCTTGAGGACAAGCAAGATTCTAGGTTGGGGGGAGTTGATAAGTGTTGGTGTCCTCCTCCTCCTCCTCGTTTGATGTAGCACAACTCCCTTTTGTGCTAGCTCTCCCACGTGTAGGTACTACTACACCTTCCTGCAAAGGAGTGTGTTACTATGGTAACTCCTCCATTTCTCTTCTAATTTCATGTCTCAACTCATCTTTTATTGTATCTCGTACTTTTTGTTCTATTTGAGAGGTCAATTCATCTTTAAGTTCAGACCTCAATTCATCTTTAAGTTGAGATTTCTCCATGGCTATATTTGCATTCTGAGATGAGTTAGACCGTGGAGCATAACCAAAATATTGTCTCACACCCACATCATACCCAACAATCCGTACACGACCAGGGTGTTCCTCAGTGCCCAGAGCAGTAGTCAATATATCTTGTCTTCCTTGAATGACAAAACTGCCCTGGGAGCTCTGCTCTACTATAGAATCCTGAAAAAAAAAATACTATATATCAACATTGTATAATAGTAAGACATTAGAATTCATGAGTAAATTGTTATTAACTTACAAAGCACTGGGCAATCTCATAAGCCTCAACTGATGTCATCTGCCCTCCAGGTTTAGTCCTAGCCAACTTCCATTTCTCATGTCAACTAGGAGGGGATGGAGGAGAAATGACTTCATTTGAACCTGAGGCTTCTCTTAATCTTTGCAATTTTTCGTCCACTATTTTCTTTTTAATAAATCATATCCCCCCTCCCCGAGACAACTGGTGGGGGCTGGCATTCCTCACTTAATCTCTTGTGCTTTCTTCCTCTTCTCCTACACAATAAATTAGAAGTTTTATTGCCAAGTCATATTATTTAATGAAATTATGATGGATAAAACAAACCTGCCAAGAGGGGTCCTCTCTAGACTGGAAAAATTGTGTCCAAGTCTCTTCATCAATAGTATATTTCTCACATGGGGACTTTCCCTTGAGGTGACCAAAGACGTATCACTTGGTCAAGTTTGTCTTGAAATTCTCCATTTGATAGCAATGGATGACATAATTTTCTTTCTTATGTATGGAGATGTTTCAAACTCAAAGTTTGTCTGCAAAATAAAATAAACAAGTCATGAAACATATAATACATAATTATCATCATTAATAACTTATAATAAGGTTTAAATGAATGACTTATAGTAAGATCCTGCCATATCATATTTTTCTCAGCTTCAGTGACATGATCCCAAGACGAAAGCAAAATAGACACCTTTGTACGTGTCAAAACACCCAAATAGTTGTTAAACACGACACGATTAGGGCTTCAGGGCCTGAAGCCCTAGCAGTCTGAGGGTCCAGGTCTACTACAACCTTGAAACCAAGTCTACTAGTAGTAATATCTCTCAACCGTGTAAGTTCTCTACTCTTACCCTGTGAATCAACCATGACCTAAAAAGAACATAAACATAAGATTAAAACTTACAAAATTAATTAAGCTTAACATTAAATGCTAAAACTGAGTACAATCAATGTTAAAAATAAAAATAACAAATAATTAAACATTATTTTATCTTATTCTGGCAGCGTTACAATGTTTTCTCATATTCCTTCATTGTGATCAGTTCGTGTAGCATGCACTTCACCAATATCATTTTCCTCGTTGATAGGAGATACATTTCTTGATAATGAGTTATCAACATGTTGGACTATTGAGTCGTCATAGTTCTTAAAATCATATTCAGTTCTCCCTTGTATAACAACTGACCACTTTTCATTAGAAGGATCTTTGACATAAAAAACTTGTTTTTCTTGGTAAGCCATGATGAAAGGATCTTCCTTATAACATATCTTTGCAAGATCAACCAAGGTAAAACTGAAATCATCAACATGCACTCCTGTGTTACTATCAACCCATTTACACTTAAATACTAGAACTCTAATTTTTGACATAGTCAACTTCCCATATTTCTTCAATTACTCTGTAGTAACTTATTGTAGCCATAACAGGATTGTTGTCTTTTGAACTAGCAAAGTGCATTGACTCTGCCTCAAGGGTGACACCACTATTCTACATTATACTTTTTTTATCCTTAGTAATTGTGTAAAAAGAGAACTTGTTAATATCATACCCAGACCATGTTATGACATCAAAGTTAGGTCCTCATGCTAACCATTTCAAATCATCAACATCACAACCATTTTGAAGAATTTTTTGTTTAAACCATTTCAAAAACATCTTGTTATGTTCATTCAATAACCACTTCTCATTTGCACGTGGATTCATTGTCTTCAAGAACATTTTGTGTTCATCTTTGTAAGGAAGAGCATCATCAGTATTGTTCAAAATATACAACTGTGCTTGGAGTACCTGTTGTTAATCTTTTCGAACTATTCTCACACATCATGTGTCTTTGCCTTCTTGCCTTGCTTCATACCTCGACCTCGGTACACCTATAACATCTACTTCTGACATATACATGGTACAAAACTCAATTGCTTCCTCTACAATATATCTCTCAACAATAGATGCTCTGGTCGATATGGATTCTTCACATACCCTTTGAAAATCTTCATGCATCGTTCAATTGTGTACATCCATCATAAAAACACAAGACCACATATTCTAATTTCTCTTACAAGATGAACAATTAAGTGAACCGTGATATCAAAAAATGGAGAAAAGTACATCTCTAGTTGACACAAGAGAATGATGACTTCATTTTCTAACTCATCCAACCTCGTAGGATCAATTACTTTCCTACAAATAGCATTGAAGAATAGGCAAAGACGAGTGATGACTTGTCTAACATTTTTTGGCAGAATTCCACGAATAGCTACTGGGAGAAGGTATTGCATCAGAACATGACAATCATGAGATTTTAAACCCATAAGTTTCAAATCTTCCATTGATACGAGACTTTTGATATTCAAAGAGTATCCTTGTGGTACTTTAAAGCCTCGAAAACACCCACAGAAATTGATCTTTTCAGATTTTGACAAAGTGTGACAAGCTGGTGGTAAGTATGTTCGTTTACCATGAGGTTGTGGTTGTAACTCCAACTGAAAACCCATCTCAACCAGATCTTTACGAGCATTTATTCCATCCTTTGTCTTTCCTTTATTTAGCAATGTCCCAATTATACTATCATAAACATTTTTTTTTCCACATGCCTTACATCTATGCAATGTATGACATCTAACTTTGACCAATATGGAAGTTCAAAGAATATTGATTTCTTCTTCCAAATGTTTTTCACACCACTATGCTTGAGGGTTTTCCCATAAGTGACTTTGACCTGGAACACTCGGTTATAGACTTGCTCACCAGTTAAAGGTGGAGGTGTTGTTCTGTCTTCCTGACAACCATTAAAAGCTTTTTTCAACTTGCGGTAAGGGTTATTACGTTTCAAAAACCGTCAATGACCAATGTAACATGTCTTCCTCCCATGTTTTAGCTGATGGTAACTTGTGTTCTCTTCACATATCGGGCAAGCACGATGTCCTTTGACACTATAACCACTCAGATTTCCATATGCCGGGAAATCATTAATCGTGCAAAATAACAATGCTCACAAATTGAAATTGACCTTTACATATGCATCAAAAACCTCGATTCCTTCATCCCATAACAACCTCAAATCCTCTATCAGAGGACTTAGATAAACATTTATGACATTTCCAGGTTGCCTTGGTCTTGATATCATCATAGACAACATCATATATTTTCTCTTCATGCACAACCAATACGGCAAATTATAAATAATTAGCAAAACAGGCCATGAACTATGTTTGCTACTTAAATTACCGTACGAATGCATTCCATTAGTTGCAAGACCAAGTCTGAGATCTTGGATCACTTCCAAACTCAGGATACAAAGAGTCAATTTTCTTCCATTGTGGTGAATCGACAGCATGTCATAACAACCCATCACATTTTCTTCCACTTGAATGCCATCTCAAGTTCTTTGCATCGTTAACATTGGCAAAAAAATGTTTTAAACGTGGTCTAATTGGAAGATACCACAATACCTTGGCAGGAGGACCCTTTTTCATGTCATCTTCGTCTTCGTCATCATCTTTTACTTTGTATACCCCGCATTTGGGATACTTATGCAATCCTTCAAATTCTTTTCTATACAATATACAATCATTTGGACTAGCATGTATTTTTCGGTACTCCAAACCCATTGGACACAATATCTTCTTGGTCTCATAGTGACTGGTCAGCAATGTATTATCTTGAGGAAGTATTTAATGAAAAAAATTCAAGTAATTCAGTAAAGCTTCTATCAGTCCATCCATTTCTTGCCTTCATATTAAATAACCGTAATACTGCTGACAGATGTGTGAAACTTGAACAACTGGGATACAATTGTGTTAGTGAATCATCTTTCAAAGAATCAAACACATGGGCTTGGTGGACACTCGCTGCTACAAACGTATGAAACTTGAACAACCGGGATACAATTGTGTTAGTGAATCATCTTTCAAAGAATCAAACACATGGGCTTGGTGGACACTCTCTCCTCCAATATCACGAATCATGTCATCCATGCATATGGTAAGTCTAGAACATCACCATGCCAAGTCCACGTTGTATAGTTCTTCAAGAAACCATCACAAAGAACATGCTCTCGTATCAACTCAATACTAGTCTTTTTAAATTCACACACTTCACACACGAACAATAATATCTTTCATTTATTGCTGCTCCATTCCATTTAGCAAATTCTAAAAAATCTTCAACACCTTTCTCATACACATCACTGATCCGACTAACATTTATCCAACTTTGATCCATCACTACATTTAGTGAAAGATTTTCATACAAATTACTTTATGACCAAATAAAATACAACATTATCGAGGATCGAACATCTCCAAACTCAACCCAAACGCCTTTCTTATTTATCAAACTATACACAAATACCATTTCAATACAAAAAAGCATTCCAATCTTACAAGCATTCTAATATTCAAGAATGCTCAAATAAAATACAAAATTGTCTGGGATCGAACATCCCCGGATTCAACCCAAATGTGTTTCTTATATATCAAACTACACACAAATAGCATTTTAATACACACAAGCATTCCAATCAATCAAGCATTTCAATATTCAACAATGATCAAATAAAATACAAAATAGCATTTCAATACATACCTCTTATAGAGCAGTGCTGCGGCGGTGGCGGCTTTACACAGAGATTATCTCCAAAAGACAAATGCTGCGAAAAAAACACTTGCAAAACCATAAAAACCAAACAAATAGTCAATAAAACATCTAAACCAGTGAAATGAAACAAAAAAGATGGAGAAACGAAACTTATAGCAAAATGCCTACCTCAAACGAAGCTTCAATGAGAATGGCCCCTTTCAAAGCAAGCAACCAACTCTAATGAAGGAGGAAACCAAAAATGGAGATGAAGGAAGCAAAAATGGAGGTCGAAAACGGCGGAGGAAGGCTCGGAACAGTGACGGAGGAGGCGCGCGCAGCGGGAGAAAGAAGAAAAAGTGAAAGAGAAAGCGCGTGGTGGGGGAATAAATAGGAGAGATAACAAAGGTTGGGAGAGGGGAACCAACGTTATCCCTAATGACGTCAGTTGGGAGAGGCGAACCGACATCATTCTAACCCTAATTTTACCCCAAATTAACCCCCAAAATGTCGCTCCACATATGACGTATGTTATTGGGCAAAACCGACGTCATATAGCCTCCAGATAACGTCGATTGGCCCCTCCCAACCAACGTTATCTCCTCACCGCCAAAATGAAAAGTTAAAATTTTGAATTTTTATTTTTATTGTGTTTTCGAGGACGATTATAGGTGGTAACTGACGTCATCTATGTATAACGACGTCGGTTTATAAGAAATCGATGTCATATATGTTCATTTATTTACAAAAATGCTACCGTATTTTTGGCAATGTCAGTTTGTGGTTTAACCTACATTATAATGACGATGTAGAAGCCCTTTTTTTCTACTAGTGTGTATTTGTATTCTTGGAATATGAATATGGATTACATTTTATTTTTTAATATAACAAATTGAAATGAATTATAAATATATATTTCCAATGATTTTTAGTCTTAATTCATACGTAATGGAATCTATGGTGCAAATTTGATTAGTGAAGTAAGATATAATAACTAAGTAAATCTTAAATAATCGTGCACCAAGAAAAACCACATTAAAAGTTTGTTGATTGTAAATTATTTCAACCCCGTGATTATTTTCTTATTTTTAATAAAAATAAATATTTAAAAATAACACAACATTATCATGTTATCAAACTTAAATTTTTTTAAGAAACCGTTTAATAAAAGTATTATATTAAATTAATCTCTAAATTAAAAATGCTGTTCAACTTATTAAAATTATAAATTTGTTTTTTATAGTGCCTAAAATTATCAAGCATTAACCATTTTAGCTTTATTATTAAAAATTTAAGAATGAAAATGATCAACTTTTAATAATTTAAAAACTAAAATACCAATATTTTTAAGATTAAATTAATAATGACATTAATTATGATTTTAAAGATTGAATCACCGTATATTTGAAAACTAAAGTGATTAAAACTAACCACAATATATAAGCTAAGCTTTTGGTGCAAACTGTTTTGAAAAACACTGCACTGGATAAACATAAGGTGATTTCAAGCTAAGCGAAATCGATTTATTCGTGCCCTGGACAGAACTGAATAACTGTCTTTTTCAAAAACTGTTTTGAGTTTTTTCTCTTATAAAACAAAAGGTTTTCTAACATGTGCCATAGAGATACGAATTTGAGAATCAATTGTGAGATCATTGTGAAAAATCATTTTTTGGGAAATTAGGGATTTCTTGATCAAATTGATTGGGGCTTTTTCTTGAAGAATCACTCTTGACCATTGTACTATACAATTGGATTTCTTTAAGACTGTGCAAAGGCCTCTCTTGCTGCGCCAATCAGAGAGTTTCTCAACCTTTCTTGATCCTGTTTGATTCAAGATTTGTGTTGGTTCATTATAATTTTGTGAAATTCTTAAACAATTGTATTGAGTTTGGGCTATAGTGTTGGCCTTGTATGTTTGCTGAATTGAGTGGAGATTACAGGGTGTAGTCTATCAATTTAGTGGGTTTCTTGGTTCTTATGGGGAATAAGAACTGTTTGATTGATTGTAAGTGAACAATTGATTGATTTAGTGAAACTTTCTTTGCTTGAGGGGCAAAGGAGACTAGACGTAGTCCTTGAGGAAGGGTGAATCAGTATAAAATTGACTATGTCTCTCTTTCTTGACTCTTCTATTACCTTCTTGTTCAAATTCTTGTGCTCCCACTACAATTGAGTGTTAACTGGTTTGGTCATAATTAATCTACAGTATAATTGAATAATTTCTGGCTTACTCTTGATTTATTCTACATTTAAAATTGAAAACTTGTTAAATAGATTTGTTCTAATCACAGTTTAAATCATCAGTTGAGTTCTGTTTTTCTGGTGTTAAAGCAATTTAAATTGAGTATATTCTACAGTATTTGGGTTTAGTTTCAATTCAATAGTGTAACTGGTGTGCTCAAATCAAATTGTTGCATGGTTTGTTAACCTGGACTTGTTGCTATAATTGAGTTTTAAAATCTGTTTTATCTTGGTGGCTATTCTAATCTGATCATTTTGTGTGGCACTGTTAGTTCTTCTCTAATTTTGTAAATCAATATCAGTATCTAAATTCTGGTTTGTGGTATTGACTTTGGTGTGCTAGTGTGATATAAACATGGTGATTATGAATTCTTGTTATTGATTGCCTTTATCTTGAGTAACTACAGATCTGTTGTGTTTTGCCCAATCATCCTTCCTTCAAATATACTATTTTCTTATTGCTATAGTGTATCATTTTATTTCATTTGATTAGCTTTTTAAGATAGCATTTTAGATAGTCTGTTTTTAACTGTTCTATGATATTAAAAAATTCAAACTGCTGATTTGCTATTGTTTTGGTTTACTATATCAGACTTGAGAATTCTAGTTTAGAGTTGTACTTGTTCTGCATGGTAAATTGCTCTGATTAGTTTTTTGCTACTCTTCCTGACCTTGCCAGTGTACAATATTAATTGTTCTCTCTGCCAGAAAAATAAATCAGTTTATTCGTGCTTGAAATCAATTTATTTCCTCTTTGCACCTTTATCTTTGATCATTGAGATTCATTAAAAGTTTTCTATTTTGCTTTAAACTTTTTCAAAATCTCATCCAATCTTGTTAAACGTTTTTAAATTGTTTAAAGGTCAAATTTTTAAAAGTTCAATTCACCCCCTCTTAAACTCAACCAAATGCATTTTCATGAACGATATTAAATTATTGCCAAATTTTCAACACAAAATTGTTTTTGAGTTCTCTCTAGGTTAGCACTTCTAAGAGTCTACCTTAGAATTTCCTTAGCAAGAGTTGGCCTAACCTCTCTTGCATTTCTTTGTCTTCATTTGATCACTTGAATCCTCCATTTGCATCATCCAATTTGCTTTCGCGAAACTTCTCGTTCCATTCCATCCATCCAAGGCGTCCATTGAAGATAGAAGATGAAACGACTTCTATCATTGTTGAACCATGAACCTTGATCATGATACCAAATTATAGAAGTTTCTTCATCTCCTATCTCCATTGGAAGCCTTAGACAGATAGAATGGAATGGATGGAGAAGCTTGGCAGCATTTAAAATTTAAAATTAAATTAAAAAACTCTCCAATGATGGCTTGCCATGTGTTAACATGCTTCTCCAAAATGTTCTCCACTCCTAGGCTCTAAAGTGGACCCTTTTGTGTCAATGTAGAACTCCAACTGGCCTTCTTCATGCCTTCCAAGCTACTACAGTTATGCCATCCATCTCCCATGTCAAATAAGTCCTAAATGTGCCAAATAAGCCATAAAGGGATGCCTTTTTGTTGGTGTATTTTTATTTTACAAAAAGTTATTACATCTAAAAATAAATTCTAAGTTATTCTAAATATTTACACAAGTATAAGACTTTTTATTAATGTGTTATATTCTTCGGAGAAATCTTTCCATAGTTGAATTTGGGTCCGAATAACGTGTTTGAAGGCGTAAATAGGCTTAAACAAGCCCAATCTTTTGTGTTGTTTCTAATTTAACTTTTCTGTCTTTATTTCGTGACTTAGATGGTTGGAGTGTATTCCATCAAATTATATACTTTTATTGTCAATTATATATTTTTTGGTAATTAAAATTACGTGTCATTTATAAAATATAATACTTTTGACAATCTAAAAAAACAAATAACCTTACAACCAATTTTAGTAATATAATAATACATATTAAAGATTTGAAATTAAAAAATAAAATAAATATTGTTAAAATGTTATTATTTGGAGTTATAAAAAATAATACTCTTACAACTTTGGAAAAAAATACAACAACCTTATAATTAACTTTAATAAGATTTTAAATTAAAACTAAAATAAATATGATTAAAATATTATTGTTTTGAATGATCAAATCAGTGTGATTTACTTTGACGCAACACTCATCACTTATTGATGAGTTGAGTGTCCTATTCATATAAGAAACTGATTTGTTTATTCAAATTTGGGACCCAAAATACTATTGAAGCTCAAATACATGCGCTGATCCAGTTTTCGATTATTTAAAATATATTTGAAACCAACGGAGAAATCCATTCCCATGCGCCAAGATGCTTCAGATTCAAACCCCTGCATTTATATACGGAAAAGAGGATCCAAGATTTGTCTGATCATAAAAAATACACCTCCTAGTTTTTAAAGTAATAATACGATGAATCATAACTAATTAACTTATAGTTCAAATAAACCAACATTATCATCAGATAAATTAGTTATTATCAAGACAAGATATTGCCGTTAGATATTAGATCAATACAGAATCTGATTTTAATAAGATCTTACATCAAAATAAAATTTTATATATATATATATATATATATAAAAGAAACTGACTTAGTGTAGATAAATTTTACGTGTTTTTTCGGAAAAATAAAAGTAAGAACACTACCACTTCATTAGTTTATTAGTTATTTTGATCAATGTATTAGGCAAAACTAACTGATAAATTAGTTTATAACAGAAAAATCAGTTTTTTAGGTTGATAAATTAAATGCTAGTCTTCTAATTTATAAGTTTTAAATTGATAAATTAGTTTATTAACTTAAAATATTTCATAAATTTTTAAGAGATAACATCATTAAGATAATTTTTTATATATGAGATATTGTTCATTTTGGATCCTAATACTCCATCATGGTTTTAACATTAAAAGACGATTTTAATGGTTAAAAGAGGAATATATATTTAAATTATTTTTGGCATCGACTTCTAGGCAATATGAACATCGAGATCCCAGTCAAGGTCTAAGGGAAATGAGGCGTTATCTTTAAAACCTGACACTAGAAGGAGTTCTTATTAGAAAGGAGCATGATTCTCCTAAAAAAAAAAAAAAAAAAAAAAAAAGTGGTATTCTTGATAAGTCGAGTTTGAATCTTCGAAGATTGATCACTAAGTGTTGATGAACATCGAAGGAAATTGCACTTGCAGAAAATTCTCTAAAGTTCAAGTTAGTAAGAGCCAGAAATATTATAGAATATATGAGTATTGAAGTGAATGAGAAAAATTTGAGTGAGAACTTTTTGTGGGATCAATATGTATTTATAAGCTTATAGGCCTAGACTGAAATATCTAAAAGACAATTAAGATAAATAAGAGATATAGTTGGTTATTGAGCACTTGTTATCATATAATAAAATTATAAATATATCTCTGAATATCGCAAAGTTGTTTAGGTACATAAATCCCCCAAGCTCAGAATTCATAAATGAGATGTAGGTGTACCGATTTGGTAGATGAACAAGTTTTAGTGTTTGTTAAGTTCTAGCTTGAGTAATTAGTTCCGAAGTTGTATTTTCACAATCATCTTTTAAAGGTTGAAGCTTTGTGACCTTCTCATGGAGTTCATAAATAAGATGTAGGTGTACCGATTTGGTAGATGAACAAGTTTTAGTGTTTGTTAAGTTCTAGCTTAAGTAATTAGTTCTGAAGTTGTATTTTCACAATCATCTTTTAAAGGTCGAAGCTTTGTGACCTTATCATGGAGTTCATAAATGAGATATAGGTGTACCGATTTGGTAGATGAACAAGTTTTAGTGTTTGTTAAGTTCTAGCTTGAGTAATTAGTTCCGAAGTTGTATTTTCACAATCATCTTTTAAAGGTCAAAGCTTTGTGACCTTCTCATAGAGTTCATAAATAAGATGTAGGTGTACCGATTTGCTAGATGAATAAGTTTTAGTGTTTGTTAAGTTCTAGCTTAAGTAATTAGTTCCGAAGTTGTATTTTCACAATCATCTTTTAAAGGTCGAAGCTTTGTGACCTTATCATGGAGTTCATAAATGAGATATAGGTGTACAGATTTGGTAGAGGAACAAGTTTTAGTGTTTGTTAAGTTCTAGCTTGAGTAATTAGTTCCGAAGTTGTATCTTCACAATCATCTTTTATGGGTCGAAGCTCTGTAACCTTATCATGGAGTTGAGTTTTATTTAACTATTATGTATGTAGTATTTTCACTCATGTTTTATAACACGTGTCATGTGTAGGGTTGTTCCCCGTACATATTTATGAAGGGGTTTCAACATTATTGATATATTATTTACTTCTTCGAGATGTTATGTCATTTTTTGAAAAGAATTTTAGGCTTAGTTTAAGAGGAGGGGTGGTGAATTGAACTTTGAAATATTTTTGCAAAACAACAAACTTAATAAAAAGAATGAAAATATTTTATTAAAACAATTTACAGTGGAAAATTTGGTTGCAAAGAACAAAATCAATCAATTAAAATACTAAAACAATCAATTAAAAGAAGTTGCAGTACAGTTCAACACAAAATCAATCAATTAAATCCAATATTCAATTAATTCACAATTACTTGTTAGAATTAATACCAGATAGTGCAATCAATTAAAGATGAACAACAGTGAATGTAAAATCTTGAAAATCTCTACTAAAGAATCCAATCAATTGAATCAAGAAAACAATCGCTCAAGTGATTTGGTTTGAAAAACTAAACACCAAACAAAAATCAAATAAACGCAAGTTACAATCAATTGAAATTATCACAAATTGTAGGAGACAAATCGCAATAAATTAATTCGCTTAAACAATTTATCACGATTTTTTAAGATCACAGTCACAGTAAATGCAGTTGATTAAATTTGAGAAAAAACCAATTGATTATTCAAGAATGAATCTTTATAGAAAAATCCAATCAATATGTTCACAAAATAAACTATGTGAAACCAAAATTAATAGACTAGTTTGCAAAAAAAACATGTATGAGTCACAAAATAACAATGAAAAAAATGACAGAGTTGTAGTACAAAGAAATCAACCAATTAGATTGCAGAAACAATCAACTGAAAAATGTGCAGCGACAAAGACAATTATGCAAAATCAAACTGTGAATCAAGAAAGAGATAAGAGGGATCAAGAACACCAAGAATTATACTGGTTCAGTCTTCCTCAAGAGCTACATCCAATCTTTTTGCCAGCAAGCAAAGAAGTTCCACTAAAGAACCAAATTGTTCAATCAATACACACTCTTGCACCCTACAAGAACACACTCTTGCCCCCTACAAGAATACACGCTCACTATGCAGAACCCTACTACACTTCTACAAGTATAAATTCTATACACTTGCAAAAAACAACACTTTAAAAACAACGTACAATCAAAATGAAACCAATACTGCACTTTTAATCAAAAACCAATGAAGGAAAAATAACTACAATAATGTCTTTGTGATGCAGAATCAGAACACGCAAACTTCTACCAAGAATGAGCTTAAAGATTCACTTTCTTGTTTCCTCTTGAATCAAATCACGTCAAAGCCAATTGTATATCAACACATTCACTGAATTTTGCAAAGGATTCATTCAAATTTTTTCTTTCACGTTATTTTTTAATGTTAATAGAAAGTGTGTTTTATATAGCTAAAAATAGTTTCAAAAACAATTTTACTATTACAAAGTAATCGATTGAAAACATACTTGAATCGATTGATTTTCTATTAACAGAAATTTTCAGCGAATTGTATTTCAAATCAACCAATTTTAAGTACTTCAATAAAAAAACATTAAGTTCTACTTACTACTATTCTTATATGTTGAGTTATTAAAAGATTTTTAAGCTCATTGTAATGAAGTAAGATGTATGCTCATGGTTTAAATCACTCACTCACACACACACACACCCACACACTCTAAGACTATACCAACTCTAAGTGATCTTCATTCTTGGTTTGAGTTGGCATCATCAAATACAAAAGTAGCACAAATGTTAAGTCACCATGAACCATAATAATACAAACCATATTTCATTGATATAGATAGTCCATTACATGATTGATAACAAGCATACAAGCATTAAATTGACCCTAAACCAAACTAATCCTAGCCAACAATAGAGAAGCATTACATAATCAGAAACATAAACCAAAATTGAAACAACAGGAAACAGAAACATTAGCAGTAGTCAGGGCACAACACAACAACCAAACACACTCTTCTCCCCCATTTAATTCATCAAATGAGATTGAAGAAGCATACAACCAACAACAAAATGCGACATATGCAAATGCTCATGCAAATCCTAAGTGCTTGAACCATAGTACATATCAGCCAACTGCTCTTGAATGTGTTCAATTTGGCTATCTAGATGTTCAAACCTTGTAGAGCATAAGGCATGATGTTCCCTTTGATCATGTGTCATAGTATCTAGCTTACCAATCACCATCTATTCAAACCTTGACAAGGGTTCTCCACTGTCCACTTAAGGCAAATAAGGCACCATTGCAATGTTTCCAGCAGCAGTACCACTTGGTCCAACACCATCTTCTGGTTGTTCAGCATCAACATCTTTATCAGCTCCTTACTGCCCACCTTTTTCTTCCTCAGCTCTGTAGATACAATACTCATCATTCCCTTTCTTCAGACCAATCTTGTGCAATGTAGCACATGTGATCTCATTATGAGGCTTCACCACTTCTATCAACTCATCTTCCAGATCAACCTTAAAATGTTCCAAAAACTTTGACACTAGAACAACGTAAGAGATTCTGTAGTCAACAAGTTTTCTAGTTTTGCTCATGTGCTCTCTAATCACATTAATCCAGTTGACTTTGAATCGGTGCATGATGCAGTACATCAGAACAAGGTCTTCTTCTATCAACATTGCATGATTGTATCCTCTTGGTGTTAGTTGTCATACCATTATGAAGGCCAGAATTCTTGGATTCATTGAGAGTCCTCCAACGTGATATCCTCTCATTGTTGCATAAGTATTTCTGAGGTAGGATCTGAAGAACTCATTTTTGTTGAAGTCTTCCAAGGAATTGGTGTTTCCTTTCACCATGATTCTACTAGTGTTTTTCACTGCAGGTGTGATCACCATGTCTACCCCCTTCGTATGAGAGTACATCACATCATCTTCAAAGGAAAGATTGGTGAAAAACACCCTCACCAAGTTTGGATATAGATTTTCAGTCAGGTTCATAAATTTCTCAAGCTTTTGATGCTTGACCGTCCTCGTCACACTGTTAAGATTTTCCTGCTCCAGCCAGTCCATTCTCATAAACTTTGGATTGTTAATCACCTTTCTACTGACTTCATGCAGATAAATGGCAATCTGCTTTTGATTCCCAGAAAAGCACTTCTCTAGATGGTATTTGTTCTCACTGTCTAGAAAGGCTAAGGTGTGGTTGCAATCACAACCCAATCAAAGTCTGAATAGTTGGAGGATGTGGAGATAAAGCTTCTAGCTTGTTTCTTTCTTGATAGAAGTTGCTTCATCTCCTATCTCCATTGGAAACCTTGGATGGATTGATGGAATTGATGGAGAAGCTTGATGGAAGCAAATTGGATTATGTAAATGGAGGATTCAAGTGATCAAATGAAGACAAAGAAATGTAAGAGAGGTCAGGTCAACTTTTGCTAAGGAAATTCTAAGGTAGACTCCTAGAAGTGCTAACCTAGAGAGAGCTCAAAAATAATTTTGTGCTGAAAATTTGGCAACAATTTAATATCATTCATAACCTGAATTTCTATGTAGCATACACACTTATTTATAATGTTTTTGGACTGACAAAAATTTGAGCCAATTTTGAATTTGAAATTCAAATTTAAAATTAAATTCAAACACTCTCCAGTGATGGCTTGCCATGTGTCAAGATGATTTTCATGTCTCTCAAAAATGCTCTCTACACCTAGGCTGCCCAGTGCACATTTTAGTGAGCCAATGTAGAGCTTCCAAGTGGCCTTCTTCATTCCTTCCAAATTGCTAAAGCCACGCCATCCATCTCCCATGCCAAATCAGCCCTAAACCTGCAAAATAGGCCCTAGGCAGATGCCTTTTATTGGTGTATTTTTATTTTACAAAAAATTTATTACATCTAAAATTAAATTCTAACCCATTCTAAAATATTTACATAAGTAGGGGACTTCTTATAAACACTCTATGTTCTTCAAAGGAATCTCTTCATGGTTGAATTTGGGTACTAACAGCTTGTTTTAAAGCCCAAATAGGCTTAGAAAAGCCCAATCTTTTGTGTTGCTTCTGATGTAACCTCTAGCTCTTTGTCTTTTTTTTTTCTTTGGCTTGGGTGGGGCGCATTCCATCAGTTCCACCCTTCAATAATACTACATCAAAAGCTTTTATAGCAACTCAAGGTATTGATGAATCATTATGAGAAGCCTGGGAGAGGTTTAAAGTTCAGTTGAAGAAATGTCCTAATCATGAATTTGAAGTGGAGATGCAGGTGCATATATTTTGTGATGGACTTCAACCTCAAACTAAGATAATCTTAGATGCATCTTTTGGTGGATAAATTTTATTCCAAACTAACATGAAGTTATCACCATCATTTAAGCTGGTTTTTGTGTAACCAACGTGGTAGAATACAAGCACAACAATAAGATGTATTTGGATTAAAATCTCAAGAGATGATAGTACCTCAAAATAAGTTCTTAGCCCTAGCAGATGACTAAGTTAATTCAACAATCACAAGCTATTCAAAATACTTCAATTCCAAATGATTTTCAAAGTGCTTAAGTGAATTATATGTGGAGTCAAGGACATGAACACATACCTCATTGTATGAGAGAGTTAGCATGTTGGAAGATAATTAGCAACAATTTATGCAACTTTCTATCTAGGATTAGAAAAATATTGAGGCGTCTATAAACATGTTAGAGAAACAGCTGAGAAAATTAGCATAACAATAAGAAGATAAAAAAAGGACCTGTTAACATGGAGAATAAAAGAAAGGAACCTTGTCAAGTAGTTCTTACTAGAAGTGGAAAAGTGTTCGAAGTGAGTATGAGAGGAAAAATGAGACTAAAAAAAGAAAGAGAAAGAAGAAGAACAAGATATTGGTGAGAGTGATTTAGAATAAAAAATAAAGAAAAAATAAAGTGAGAAAAAAAAAAGAAAGATTATATGATTGTTTTACCAGTGAAGAATCTTCCTTATCTCTAGGTCCCTTCAAGAATAGATGAAGGCAATTTGCTAGATTTTAGAAGATTTTTAAGTAGCTATAGATTAATATTCTTTTTTAGATGCTTTAGAGAAAATGCCAACATTTGTTAAATTTATGGAAGATATACTGACAAATAAGAGGAGATTTGTAAAGGAAGAAACCATAAAGTTAGAGGTTGGATGTAGTGCGATTATTCAAAAGTCCTTGTCATCAAAGTATAAAGATCTTCGTAGTTTCACTATTCATGTTACTATATGTACATTATCTGTAGGGAAAGCTTTATTGGATTTGGGAGCAAGTATCAATTTGATGCCTTTATCATTGATGAAAATATTTTGAAATCTGGAGGTTCAACCTACTAAGAAGACATTGTAGGTGGCTGATAGATCAATTAAATATTCCCATGGTGTTGTGGAAGATGTTTTGCTAAATGTAGATAAATTTATGTTCCTTGTTGATTTTGTTGTCATGGATATTGAGAAGACAAGGATGTACCTCTGATACTTGGAAGACCTTTCACGAAAACAACTAAGGTCATTATTGATTTTGATAATGGGAAGTTGAAGGTAAGAGTTCAAGATGAAAAGTGAATTTTAATCTTTTTAAAGTAATGCAACATCCAAAAGAATTCTTATGTGAGAATGGATGAAGCGGGGCTATCTTTTATTTAACAATTATATTCATCTGGCCCTTTTGAGAAAGCTCGGCACAACCTCAGTGGTGTCGGTCGTGACTGTTGTTGTTCCACATGTTTAGGCCCAACTAACACTGGGCTCAAGTCATATGCATCGAGCACATTGTTGTTGAATTGCTTAGGGTTTTGTGAAGCCGGGCTTAGCTTTTAGCACCAGGCTTAAGTTGTTTTTGCATCAAATTTGTCCGTAATTATTCATCTTAAGAGCCTCAAGAATTGACATTGCAAGATTGGAGACAACAAAAGTAGTTGATGTTTAAAGACTTTTGATGTGGAAAAGTGTAAGTTGAATTGAATGTTAATATTGTTGATGACTTTGTATTTGGCGAAGTCAACTTGAGCCAAGACAAAGAAGACTTGAAGGTGTCTTAGATTTAGTGTGTGAATATGTGTTCTAAGGATCATATATCTTTGGTATGAGTTCCAAAAATCCATAACGTTCTCAAATTATAAAATTGAATGTGGACTAAGTGGTTTTGGTCAAAAATGTTTGTAACATGTTATTTTAAGTACACAACAAGCTGAAAATTTCTATAGCAAAAAATTAGTCAATTTAATTTTGGTTTTCAATCGATTATTTTTTACTACACTATAACAAATTTTCAAATTGTTTTGAGAACTTATATAAAGGTATTTGAAAACATTTGTTTGCAGAGAGAGAAAAATAGTGAGACATATTTGGGAACTTTGAGAACATCAAGTAAAAACAAAAGTGTTTTTATTACAAAATAGTTTTGCTTTAAGAAGAACCAAGAAAGATATTCTTGTAGCTCATCCTTGATTGTGATTTTTCTACACTAGTTTATTCATTTTAATCATTAAGGAAAGTCACTACAATTCATGCTTATCTATTGGTTTTGAGTTGTAATTGCAATTCTATGTTTTGTATTCAAATTTTCAATTGATTAAAGGTGTTTTGGGTCTACAAGTGTATAGGATTTTTACTCTTGTACGAGTGCAGTAGGGTCCTGCACTAGTTTAGATTGTTTTTGACGTCGTGCATTAGAGTTCTACACTGCAATAGTGTGATCTTATAGTGTGCAAGATTGTATCTTTGTTGTATTGTGTGAATAGTTGTGATCTTTAGTGGAATTTATTTGCTTGTTGGCAAGGAGACTGGATGTAGCTCTTGAGGAAGAGTGAACGGGTGTAAATCTTGGTGTTTTTTTATCTTCTTTTCTCAAATCTTGAAATCGTGAATCAATTTTGATTAATTTTTTTCCTCTACATAATTTTCAATTGATTGTTTCTGTATTTAATCACCTATGTTCTATATACTGTTGTTTTGTTGAAAATCAGTAATTGATTGTTTCGCTGCTCAAATTGATTGTTATCTGCTTGAAGGAATTTGTGAAAATTTTAATCTTCTATTTTGCTAGCTTAACTGATTGCATTCTTTGGGTTTTACCTTGACTTAAGAAAATTCATTGATTGTTCTTGAGATTTAATTGATTAAATTTTTCAAACAAGATTTCTATTGTTTTAAATTCACTCTTTTTCGTGTTTAACTGATTATTGTGTCTTGCGAATTTCTAATAGGAAAAATTCAATTGATTGTTCTTTAGATTGAATTGATTGTTTTGTTGTTGTGCTATTTTGATAGCTATTTCAATCAATTGTTTTTGAAATTCAATTGATTGTTTTCCATTGTGTTGCTCATAATCCCATAGTAAACTATTTCAATTAAAGAATTCCATTCTATCTTTCAATCCTTTCTTGTATTTGACAAAAATGTTTCAAAATTCAATTCACGCTCCCCCCTCTTGAACTCTAGCTAACATTCTTTTCAATGAATTGAGTGTGAATTTAGGCCAACACACCAGACCCAACTTCAGTGACACCAAGCTCAACTTTCTCTATAGGAGTCCACCGTGTAATTGGTGCCTGACTCAACTCTTTCGGCACCGGGCACGACTTCGCTACGTCAACATCTCTTTGATGCATCCTCCTTCATGAGCTTCCTTCCTATTTTTCTACCTATTCATTTTTTAGGCAAAAATAACTAAAGTTAGTCTAACTTTCCATTCTCAGATTCTAGTAATCAATTATTAATAAAAATCTAATATAATCAAAAAAATAAGCAAGGTCCAAGCTTTAGAAAGAGTTGATTTCATTATAAAAATTAACTCAATAAAATAATATTATCAAGATGATGATGCAATAATTTTGCTTCTATTAAGTACCATAAAAATTTTGGTATGAGAATAGTTTTACCTAGGTTGCACGATGGATGTCCAATGTTCTTCTTGAAAGGGAGTGCGATTCTCCCAAGCTTGTGGTATTCTTGATAAGCCAAGCTTGAACCTTTGAGAATTCATCACTAAGTTGTTGATGAAGATCAAGGGGAGGTCCACCCACAAAAAATCCTCTAATGGTCAAGTCGTAAAAAAAGTAAAAAAATTTTAAAATATATGAGTATTGAAGTGAGTGAGAGAAAATTGAATAAGTACTTCATGCGTGATCAATATGTATTTATAGGCTTTTAAACCTAGGTTGAAATATCCCAAAGAAAATTAAGATAAGTAAGATATATAATTAACTATTAAGTACTTCTTATTAAATCAATTAAAATTCATTAATATTATCACACATATATTATATATATATATATATATATAACATAATGTTATTGTTTTTGTGATACATGGTTATAAATATATCTCGAAGTCAAGTAATTATAAATACAAAGAAAAGTAAGCTAATTGGTATATGTGAAGTGACATAAAAAATACAACTATGTAAGTTTTATTGTATAAATAAAATTTGTTTTTAGATTAAAACGTATTATTATATAAATATAATTTTAAATTTCTTAGAAATACTTATTATTTTTTTTTAAAGTTTAGTGCTTATATTTATTTTTCAAAAATTGTATATGCTTTTATTTAGAAAATTCATTTTAGTTAAACTAGTTGATATAATGAGTATTATTAAATTTCATTTTCATTTATTTTAGAATTTTTTTTTTCTCAAATAAATTAAATAAAATAATTTTTCTAAATGCAACTTTTAAATAATAAATATAAATACTAGAATGTTAATAAAAATTTAATTATTTTTAAAAATTTAAAATTATAAAATGACATGATAATATATTTTTGTATAGAAAACACAAATTTTATTTATATAGTAATACTTATATATTTATATCATCTTTATGTTATTTTGTATTTACAAACTAGTTCTACTAAATATTTCTAATTCAACAAAAAACTTACACATATAAATTAAGAAGTTTATTAACAAGCTAATTTTATCAAATTCACTAAATATTTCTAGAAAACAATATTTTATAGCTCATATCCTACAAATTAAAAATTATTGGGTCTTTTGTGAGATCTATAAAAAGTTAATATCCCAAAATGACGAAAAGATTAAATAGGATATTATCTCCTGCGTTTCAGACAAAAAATACTACTCCAATTTAAAAAAAAAAAAAAAAAAAAAAAAATTTTGAAGTCCAATTAAAGTTGTCAAAAATAAAAATAAA
>Ga0209489_102448_pt1 | contig 37856 bp, 17 predicted proteins | sample SiratrowhiteBW_FD_187527 | JGI IMG/M metagenome (GOLD analysis project Ga0209489, IMG submission 187527) | Root nodule microbial communities of legume samples collected from California, USA - Siratro white BW (SPAdes) (version 2) | ecosystem: Host-associated > Plants > Roots > Nodule | place... | reverse complement strand
ATAAACAATGCACATTACTTATTGATATTTTCTCTCAAAGATTATTAAAATTTAATCTAAAAGTATAGATTAAAATATATATATATATATATATATATATATATATATATATATATATATATATATATATATATAATAGTGGTTTCATAAAAGAATTATAAACCCAATTAAGAATGCCGGTTCTTTAAGTTACCTGCCTTTTTATCCATAGGAATATTTCACAGATTGAATAGTGTTGTCCTAAAATAAAATAAAATCTGAATCCATATTTTGGTTTTGTTAGTATGGTAACTTTAATTTCAATTGTATGCTTTACGTCATCGCATGTGGACATAGGTATTGACTTGAGAGAGACTAATTAAAAGTCTCCTATGAATAAGAATATATAAATAAATAAAAAATAAAAAAGTGTCCTAAGTTTAAGCATATAAAACATAATTGGTGTAATTCTTGGTTCATTCATAGCCATCCAGCTTTTTTTTTGGAGAGATAGGGTTTCCTTTTCTCCTTGCCCCAGATTTCTTGTTCATTCTTGCTAAACCCTTCTCTCTCTCTTGATTCCATCCACAAAATGAACAAAACTCGCCCACATTGTGGACGTGACATCGCATGGATTTTCCTCTTTCTGCTTCTCACTCTTATTCTTCTTCCGTCTTTGGTTGATGCTGACGGTGACGGAAAGTGTAAATGTAAAAACGATGATGATGGAGCAGGAGAGAAGGTTGACAAGGGTTTGGCTAAGAAGTACAAAATAGGAGCTCTTGTTTCGATTCTGGTTGCAAGTGCAGTAGGTGTGACGCTTCCACTTCTCAGCAAAACTTTCCCTGCGTTGCATCCTGAGAAGGACTTCTTCTTCATGGTGAAGGCCTTTGCGGCTGGAGTCATATTATCCACTGGTTTCATTCATGTCTTGCCCGATGCTTTTGAAAAGCTGACACCTCCTAGTCTCTGTGATCATCCCTGGGACGATTTTCCCTTCGCAGGTTTTGTGGCAATGGTAGCTGCCATTGGAACGCTCATGGTAGATTCTCTCGCAACTGCATATTTTAAAAAGTCTACCCTAAACGACATGGATCGAGTTGCTGACGAAGAAGATCTGCATGAACATGATCGCCATCGAACTACGCATGCAACTCATCATGACCATTCTCATGCTCGTGCTTCCATGGCTTCTTCTCCTTCAACGGACCTTCTTCGCCATCGTGTGATTTCTCAGGTAATTATTCAACTTTCGTACCACTTCTCACTAACAATAATGCAATATATTTTGTCCACATATCATTATGGAAATACAAAGTGGGTTCTCCTACTATCTGCCACCCGATTTTTACTTCAATTCCTTATCTCTCTTTAATTATTATTCTTTGCATGTCCAATCACCTTTCCTAGCTTAATTTCATTTTTTTTTTGTCAATCAAATACAGTATATATAAATAATGTTGCTCTTTATTTTTGTTATAAGACTTATTTTTTTTACAGGAATAAAATATATTCAAGCAAAGAAAGATGGAAATTATATATAGGGCTATTTCTTTTTATTTTTAGTGAAATTATTTTTACACAATGAATTATAACTGTGAAAGAAATAAGAAAAATATGTAGGCTAATTAAGTTGTCATTAGGAAAAGAATATGAAATATAACAGTGATATTATGAAAAATTGTCTTGCAAATTAATGATCGTAGTTTTATATCATGTTAATGCATCTTTAGCTGTATTTACCATTTTTTTTTCTCTTCTTATACAATTTTGCTTTTTTATGTTAAAAAATGACAGGTGTTGGAGTTGGGGATTGTGGTGCATTCTGTGATAATAGGGATCTCTCTGGGTGCATCTGAAAGTCCTAAAAAAATAAGGCCTCTCATTGCTGCTCTAACTTTCCACCAATTTTTTGAAGGCATGGGGCTCGGTGGTTGCATCTCACAGGTATGGTAGACATAGCTCAATTAATTTTTCGGGCTTCTTGTTTATTCTTTTCAGTCACTGATTTGGAATCTCTTATTTTAATTAAATATTGATATTAATCTATCTTAATATTTTTGGTAACTGAATTCTTTAGCTGTTATTTTGTTCAATGATAACTCTTTCTTTTTTCTAGAATTTTAAATGTATTGTCACTTTTCTAAAATTTACCAGTTTTATTTATAGTCAAGTATTCTCTTGAACTTATAATACTTTTACTAAAATTAATATTCATATATAGGGTGACTCAAGTCTAAATAGGTAAAATAACCACTCTACACTTCAAAACAAGGTCTTAAAAAAATTTAATACTCATATATTATTATAAAATAAAAAAAAATTTAATTTTAAAGTTATACTAAAAAATTAATCAAAAATTTAAAATTTTTAACTGAGTTTAAATTTACATTGATATTATAAATATTATTTAATAACTTTAAATTTATATTGGTACTATAAATATTATTTAATAAATGATATTTTTGAAACTTTCTTATAATAAATTAATAATATTTTTAAAAAAATAAAACAATAAGAAATCTTAAAAATCAAAACTTTGTAATTTTTCTATCTCTTCTCTATATTTCAACATATTGATATTATTTCTTTATATGTCTTTACATTATCTAATTCTCTCACTTATCTCATTTCTACTTATCTCCTTTCTTCACTTGTCTCCTTCATTCCTTCATTATCATCTATCTCTTTGTTCTTCCATAATATTATTTTAATTTGTTTCCAATTTTAAAATTGTTTCGTCATTTTATACTATGCATTTATGTGTGTGTTCATATTGTGTATTTATGTGCGTATCTTTGTTTGGAGACTGGAGTTGCCAAAAATTGATTGAGAAAGAATTTGCAGTCACTTTTGCTAAAATTATACTAGAAAGATAAATAAGACTTTAGGAGGCCACGAATTAAAAAAATAGGTCTTTTTTAAAATAATTTAAAAAAAATATTTTATACTATGCATTTATGTGCGTATGTGTGAGTCTTGATTGAAGAAAAGTTTGTATTCACTGTTTATTCTTCAATTATAAAATTATAGAATATTTAATTTTAAAATTATACTAAAAAGATAAACAATGGTAGTTAATTTTTTAAAAAAGTGCCTTATTTCACATTTCTAATAGTTTAATTATATCATAATTCATTTCTTTAATTAATTGTTATTTGTTATAGATATGCATTTATTATGACTTTATTGTAACAAAATCCCTTTATATTTATATAAGACTGATATTTTTTTAACTTTTTTTTTCCTGATAATCACGTTATATTTTTTATAATCAGTCTTAAGTATAAGACTTACATAAAGATATATTGAAATCTTACCTATCTTACAAACCTCTCAATTATTGAGTGACAAAACTTTTGTTCATGATAAGATCATGTGTACTTATCACTATACAATAGTTACTGTATACTAAAAAACTTATTGATGTCAGTTAAGAACATTTATATATTTTGTTTTTTACTTCATTGTGGTAATGTTTTCAGTTTTGCTGATTTCTTGTGTGCACCAATAATATATATTTATTTAATAAAAAAATAATCTTATAACTTTTCTTCACCATAATAAAATAATTAAAATATTTTTTATTTTATGATTTTTTTAATTATATTTTATAATAAATGTTTTAAACAAAATTGATGATTGGACGAAGAAAACAAAGATAAATAAATAAGAAGAAATAAATATAATTTTAAAATTTGAGAATAAAACTCTTCCAATTTTTTTTTATTGAAATGTTAATTATTTACTACAATAATAGAAATGTGCTAATGATATTAACACCAATTGATATTTGATATACAAGTTATATATGTAATCAGTAAAATTAAAATCAAAGACAATTATTTGTTGATAATGACATCTTAATTTCTTTTGTTAGTGTTTAATAATAAGACTTCTGTAATATTAAAGCAAATAAACTGAATATATCGAGTTTAACATTCTTCTTTTTAAAAATGTGCTAGTAATAGGCTTTTGTAAAAAATTCTCATAACTTAAAAGTTAATTCAAAATTATTGTAGTTAAATATACTTTCGATTTCAAAATTTGCGAAGAAAAGTCAATATTGTTGGACAACTAATCGTGCGTGTCTCCGTTTGAACCATGCATGTTCTTCTCAAGTTTTCGTTTTCAGAATGCAACTTGGCGGAAGCTACCAGCTGCTTAAAAATAGACTATATATTAAAAGGAAATTTTCTTAAAATTTTATACGGTTAAAACTATTTAAGGTCCATACATTTTATATATACTGATGAATTTCACTCTCAAACTTGAAAAAAAATCATTTATAATCTATTAACTTTAAAGTACATGATAATTTTTAAAATGAGAAACCAAATCGATGTGCTTTTTAAAATTTAAAATTAAATTAATTATGGGCATAAACCTATGAGAACAATATATGTTCAACAAATGAAAAGTACAGAAACTAAAGGTGCACTGTGTTAGAAACAAAACCTGACTTAGTGTGCGTTTGTCTGTATAGCCATTTCATCTTTCACTACACACATTCTTAAATAGTAGTAATACATGGCAGGAGAATTTAGTAGATTCACATGAATACAGATTTAACTGCTTAGAAACACATCCATAATCAATGATTTTTCAAAAGCAATATTATTGAAACAAGCATCAACCATGTCTATACTAGGAAGCACAATATGTTTCATTTTCAATGCTTTATCTTTGGTGGTGTATAGACATGTGATGGTATTGGATGCAAATCACATGGCTTGAATAAAAACGTAGCAGAGCCGTAAAATAGTTGACTTGTGGTGTGAATTAGATAGCGTATAGATATGGCGACACCACCGCGTAAAGATATTCCCTTGAATCCGAACATTCAAAGTTTGAATGTTCAAAGTATTGTGATTGGAGTCCTATGGTGAGAAGTGTGTCGGCAGTTTTTTGTTTGAATCGCAACCGTAATAAACTCTAAACCCTAAACGCTAAAAGAAAGTAACGGTGTTTATGTTCAGGCAAAATTCAAAAGCAGAGCAGTTATAGTTATGGCATTGTTCTTTTCACTTACAACACCTGTGGGAATTGCAATTGGTATGATAATAAGTGGTCACTACGAGGAGAACAGTGCAACGGCTCTGATTGTGGAAGGCATTCTTAACGCAGCATCTGCAGGTATCTTAATTTACATGTCACTGGTGGACCTTCTTGCACCTGATTTAATGCATCCCAAGATCCAAGCAAGCACCAGCCTTCAGATTGGAGTCAACACATTTTTGCTCATTGGGGCTGCCTGCATGTCACTCCTAGCCAAATGGGCCTAGAGCCCAATGGGCCTGTAGCCCAATCTTTTATAAACCTTACTTTCTTTCTTTCTATGTCCCACTCCTCTTTTCTTGTAATAGTAAGGAGTGAGATGATATTTTAAGTGTTTCTTTTAGTTTTGAGATTTATTTTGTCTTTCATAAAATCCTGAATTTATGTTGAAACATTTTAAGTAAATAAATAAATATTCAAAATCCTTATTCTTGTCTCATCGTCAATCATTACACACAATTATAATACAAATTGGAAGTACAATAAAGACAAAGAGATAGAGAAATTAACTACTATTCTATACACTTCGAGAGTGAATACAATATATTATTTTATTAAATAAGAATGTGTTTTAAAATTAATTAATTGATTAGTTTGAGACCAGAACGAGTCCTAAATTAACCTCAAATTTCATAAATTTTTACAAAGAATGGTATCCGGAACAAAATATAAAGGTTAAACTATAATTTTAGTGTAATCTCGCTTATTGAACTTTAGACCTGACCCATGAGAGATTCTTCATGCACCTCCATACATTATTTGAAAAGTCGAGATTATCTTTAATGAATATTAACATAACTCCACAATGTCCTCCAGCCCCATTTATATTTTCAGATTGTGTTCAGTCTCCCTGCACATCCCCATTGCCGTGTTCTCCTTGTTAAATCCTTCCACAGTTGCTTGTTCCTTCATTGGCGTTTTTCGCCTCCGTCACTGGCGCACACGTTGTGGTTGTTTGGTTTGTGTTTACAGGGGAAGAGTAAATCATGTAAAGAGGATATCTGTGTGCATAGAGTTACTCAAATTGGAAAGAAAAATCTTGAATTGAAGGTTGAAGACAGAAATAAGTAAGTAATTACATTTATTTGTATACCGGAATTAACATAATCCGCTATATATTTGTAAAAAAATGTATAGCGGAATGCACACGTGATTTAAAGAATTTGGTATACAAAGGATTAGGTGTATTTCGGTATATATTTTGTATACGGAATCTTTGAAATCATAAGTGTAATCTGATATATATCTTTTTACGAAATGTATACCGGATTAGGTTTTTGTGAAATAAGCTAAAAAGGAAGGTATGGATAAAGTATAGGGGAAAAGAAACAAAACCATAATTTATAGAAAGATCTTGAAGAAATTAAATTGGATGATATTACGTAAACTAATTCTAAAGCTTAGGAACGAGGTAATTCAGTTGTAAAAATTGGTGGAGTAGCAATCAACATTTGAAACCCCATAAGACATTTCCTCTCCCCAACAACAACTGAGGATACAGTGCCACATCATGTCTCCAATCCAAATGTAGAGGATTTGGGAGAACAAGGTGGATGTGACATTATTCCTATCAGTAAAGTGTAAAGGGATAAAACTCTTGAAATTTGTCACATAATTTGGCGATTCAAATTAAGCATAAAGTCAAGAAGCCGTGTTGTATCTTGTATTTTACAAACTCTTTTTACTCAATATTAAGAGAACTTGATTTCTTATCTGAGATGTTAAAACTTTAGTTAAAATGTTTTCTTATTAAAAGAGGAATAACTTCTAGGGATCTATGACCACACAGCTAGTGTTAATAGGCACATCTCTATAAAATGAATTTATTGTTGTGAATCATAATTAGTATTAATATGTAAAAGTGTATTATATTAATATGTAAAAATGTATTATATTTTAAGATATGTCTTTATGTATAAGTTTGTGAGATGACTTCAAAGTACATCAAAGTTATATGAACCCAAAAATATTACATTTCATTATATATCTAGTTCAAATGTCGACGTACTCCATATCCTTCTTATAGGTATATTTTAAGAATAGAAGAATTTAATTTCTAACTTGAGATGCCAAAACTTCAGCTAAGGTGCCTCCGTATTAAAAGAGGGGTAACCTCTAGGGATTCTGACAACGCAACCAGCATTAATACGCACAATTGTATAAAATGAACTTATTTTTGTGAATCACAACCAGTATTAATACGCACATGTGTATTATATTTTAAGATCTGTCTTTCTATACAAGTTTTTGAGATGACTTCAAAGTACATCAAAGTGATAAACCCAAAAATATTACACCTATCTATATTTGTAAAAAAAATAATTTGAAAATTGTTGTGATGTTTCCTGGTATGTATTAGAGATTTATCAAAAAATTATAAAAAAATTGATTTTTTTAAAAAATAGAGATATTATGTCGGTTGTGGACTGTCAACTGACGTAATAGGGTAGATACTGGGTTGGTTGGGAGTCACAACCGACGTAATATCTCCTCCTAAGCGCTATTAGGATTGGTATTTTATATCGATGATTTATTTATCAACCGATATAATATATACACATATTACGTCAATTATAGAACCGACGTAAAAAGTCTAAAACCTTTCACGTTGTCTGTATCTACGTCGATTTTTTGAGATTGATATGGAATATCTTTCAGAAGCGATATAGAAAGTGTCTTTTATTAGTGATACTACATGACAAAAGCTTTGGGAGAACAATGCATGTTATACTCAAATATTATTTAGTTATTGTTGTTGCATATTGTGTAACTGAAGTACAAATTTTGGTCTTCTCTCCCTCTCTTAAATTTGATCATATAATTAACAGTATTGAATTTAATTTTTAAAATTCTGATATAATGGTACGATTTCATTGATTTTTGTAATAAAATTGTAGTCAACTCTACTCATGATGAAAATAATTTTATTTTATTCAATCTGAAAATTTTGTAAAAAAAATTACACAAAAATGAAAAAAATCACGTTCTTAATATAGTTCTAGAAAATATTCAGAACTATCTTATGCTTTAATTTTACGTGAATCAACTATTTTTTTTAACTATATTATCTTTTGTTAATTTTAGGTTTGCATTTATTCTTTTAATTTTTACTTTTGGTGACCATATAACCACAGGTTATTCTATTATCGTAGCTCTTTAAGTGTCAGTGCAGATTTCTAATCCAATCATATACAGCATTTTTTTCACTATAAAAATAAATTATTTTAAAAAAGTTAAAAATGATAAGTTGAGTAGTTAACTATTTATGAAAACAAAATAAAAGAGATCATAATTAGCAAGCACTAATTTGGCAATAACTATATACAAAGTTAATATTACATGACAGAAGCTTAACCTACTTTTTCTTTTGGAAGAACAATGCATGTTGCACTCAAATATTCTTTATTTATTGTTGTTGTTGCATATTCTTGCAATTGAAGTACAAATTGTAGTCCTCCCCTCCCTCCCTTAAATTTTGGTCACGTCATTAATACTAATGAACTTCAATACTTTTTTGGATTTTTTTCACTTACTCTTACACTAATTAATGATTAATGAGTTTTAAGAAAAAATATCAGATCAAAATTATATTATACTAAGATATACTGATATTGCAAACAGTGAATATTTCAACAACTATAAATTGAGTTTTAAAAATTTAACACTCCAAGAATTTTTTTCAATTTTTTTATAAAATTTCCAGGGCAAGAAAATATTTTATTCTTATTATAAATAAATCGTGTTAAGTTCATATGATTTTATTACGAAAAAATAATGAAATTGTATCAAAACTGATATAATTTTATCAGGAAAAAATAATGAAATCATGATATTATGACATAATTTTTAAAATGGAACTTAAATAGTATTACATCAGCATCAATACAATTTCAGTATCTCTGTGTCATAATAGTACGATCTCAATCAATATTACAAAAATTGTATATTTTTCATTATGAATTAAATAAAATCTTATCATTATTGCATAATTTATTCATAATAAAATGGTACCTAAGAAAAAAATTTGTCCATTCTAAAAATTTTGAAAAAAAAATTATAGCAAAATGAAGGAAAAAACCTTCAAGAACGTAATAGTATGGTAACTTTAATTTCATTTTCAATGGTATGCTTTATGTCATGGCGTGTGGACATGGGTATTGACTTGAGAGAGACCAATTAAAAGTCTCCTATAAATAAGAATAAATATATCAATAAAAATATAAAAAGTGTCCTAAGTTTAAGTATATAAAACATAATTGAAATAGAAATGTGCTAATGATATTAACACCAATAATAGAAATGTGCTAATGATAACACCAATTGATATTTGATATACAAGTTATATGTAATCAGTAAAACTAAAATCAAAGAGAATTATTTGTTGATAATGATATCTTAATTTCCTTTGTTAGTGTTGAATAATAAGACTTATGAGTAAGTCGGAATCCTATATACAAGTATTAACTTCTGTAATATTAAAGCAAATAAACTGAATATATCGAGTTTCACATTCTTCTTTTGAAAAATGTGCTAGTAATAAGCTTTTGTAAAAAAAATTCTCATAACTTAAAAATTACATCAAAATTATTGTAGTTTGATATACTTTCGATTTCAAAATTTCCGACGAAAAGTCAATATTGTGGGACAAGTAATCGTCGGTGTCTCCATCTGAACCATGCATGTTCTTCTCAAGTTTTCGTTTTCAGAATGCAACTTGGCCGAAGCTACCAGCTGCTTAAATTTTCTTAAAAATTTATATATGGTTAAACCTATTTTAGGTCCATACATTTTATATATACTGATGAATTTCACTCTCAAACTTGAAAAAAAAATGTTAGTTTATAATCTATTAACTTTAAAGTACATGATAATTTTTAAAATAAGAAACTAAATCGATGTGCTTTTAAAATTTAAAATTAAATTAATTATGGACATAAAACTATGAGAACTGTTATATGTTTAACAAATGAAAAATACAGAAACTAAAAGTCCAATTTTCCTGAATTAGAAACAAAACCTGACTTAGTGTATGTTTGTTTGTATAGCCATTTCATCTTTCACTTCACACATTCTTAAATAGTAGTTATATATGACAGGAAAATTTAGTAGATTCACATGGAATATAGATTTAACTGGTTAGAAACACATCCATAATCAATGATTATTCAAAAGCAATATTATTGAAACAAGGATCAACCATGTCTTTAGTAGGAAGCAATATGTTTCATTTTCAATGCTTTATCTTTCGCGGTGTATAGACTTGTGATGGTATTGGATGCAAATCACTTGGCTTGAATAAAAACGTAGCAGACCCGAAAAATAGTTAACTACTATTCTATACACTACGAATACAATATATTATTTTATTATATAAGAATGTGTTTTAAAATTAATTATTGATAAAACGAGTCGTAAATTAACTTCAAATTTCATAACTTTCTGCAAAGAATCATATGAAAATCAAATATAAAGGTTATACTATAATTTTAGTGCAATCTCGTTACGGTATATTGAAGTGTAGACCTGAGACATTCATTAAATGGGCCGAGCACATTATGTAGAGCGTAGTAATTCAAGGGGTGGAAACAGAAAAGCGGAACCCAAAAAGAAAGAGGAGAAATAAACTGAAAGTTGAAATTTTGGATTTATTTAGGAAATGAAAAAAAGGTGAAAGTGGAAGGAGAAGTAGAAGGAGAAGGTGAAGGGCCTGTGATCCAGTGAACGGAAGGCGCGAGCGAATCGGGGGAAATGGTAAAGTTTGTTCCGGATTCTATGCACGCTATATTTCCGATCCAGCTTACTTATTCTTCTTCACACATCTTTCTCCTGTTCCTTCTTTCTAGATTCAATTCTTAGATTTTGCATTATAGCACAATTTTAACTATCCATTTCAATAAGCCAACTTAATTATCCTACAAATAAGTTTCCTTGCCGCAAAATCCATAAAATCTGGACTTGATGATGATTCATGGTTTCGTGTGTAATAGCGAGATTCACGCCCTTTCGTGTTTTGGCACTGAATCATGAGATTGTTCTTATCGCCTATTTTATAGATGTATTAGATTGTTCGGATAATTGGACCGCTTTCCCCATTGCGATTAGGATACTCTGATAACTTGTCTTATCATCCGTATTTTTATGATCTACACCTTGCTGCCGCCATGTTTTATTCTGTTACTATCGCATTCTTTTTTTGTGTATTTCCAATTTCAACGTGCTTTATCCCTCTTCTTCTTAAATGTAGATAAACTTTGTGCTACTCATTAGTCGTCAAGGGAAGGTCAGGCTCACAAAATGGTATTCTCCTTACTCGCAGAAGGAAAGAAGTAAGGTATGCTAACACCCTATTACCATGTTTGGATTAAAATTGCAAACTACTTTTGTCAATTTCACTGTGCAAATTGAAGAATGAAGAAATTGAACTTTTGATAGTGAAAGAATTTCTCAACTGAAATGCAAACTTGTACTTAGTTATTTAGTTCTTCTAAATTTTCCAAAATCCTCGTTCCCTGTGGTATTTGTTATTTTCAAGACTGACTTCTTATTTTTCTTTAATTTGTAATCTTTGTAACATGCACAGCGATGGACCTTTGTATGATTGCTTACTGTGTCCTACTTATTTTACATGTAATTTGTTTTTTACAAGGCTATCCGTGAGATCAGTGGCTTGGTTCTTACACGTGCTCCCAAGCTCTGTAATTTTGTAGAATGGCGGGGACATAAGGTTGTTTATAAAAGGTAATTTAACAAGAGTGTGTGGCCGTTTGTCATATACCACTACTTACTCCTTTGCTAGACACTCTTCTGTCTGGCTATGTTCTAACAAATATCTGCTGCAGATATGCTAGTCTTTATTTCTGCATGTGTATTGATGAGGAAGACAACGAATTAGAAGTCCTTGAAATAATTCATCATTTTGTAGAGATTCTTGATCGGTATTTTGGCAGTGTGAGTTCTGTTCAAAGCTTTGAATTTTGGAGAGTACTGTCTTAGCCACCTATGAAAATTGTTCTATTCTTTCTAGGAAGGATATAAGGATTAATGGTCGCTTTTCTATTTGCAGGTCTGTGAACTGGACTTGATATTCAATTTCCACAAGGTTTGTCTGCCTATCATGATTTATGCCCAAAAGTTGAAACAAAGACTACTTTTTAACCTTTAACCTGTTGCAAGCTGAATCACCTTAATTGGGCATTAACAATTGATCGTATCAACTGCCTCTTTTTCTTGGGGTCAACTAATTTTTCTTCTGACATACGTTCTTAATTTGTTTTTATCATGGAAGGCCTATTATATACTTGATGAACTTCTAATTGCTGGCGAGCTTCAGGAGTCAAGCAAGAAAACCATTGCACGGTTAATAGCTGCACAGGTATGCAAGGTTCTTTCACGTTCAGAATGTTTGGGTCCTCAGTTTCTTCCTCAAGAGTTTTGTCTGATGCAATTTTATGTGAAATTGGCTTTCAGGATTCATTGGTAGAGACTGCCAAGGAGGAAGCCAGTTCATTAAGTAATATAATTGCCCAAGCCACTAAGTGAGGAAATCCCATGTTCCAGTTGGCATTTTGTGCCTGGTGTTTCGTATGATTAAAGAGTGCACTTTTCCCGTTAACGTATTTTATGACCAAACCCCGTTTTTATTTCTGTTATGTTTTTTTTATCAGCATTTCTGTTATGTTGAATGTTCGATTTTCTCTCCTTGATTCTGTTTTCTCTTTCTCGGTACAATAGAAAAGGACATGATGTAAGTGTTAACAGGAAGATACGATCTGCTTTATCTGAATTCCATTAAGGTTGGCAATTTCATACATATAGTTTTTTTTTTTCAGGCAAGATTGTATGAATGGGCCTTCTTATACCCATAAGAAGGACATTTAAGTTTGAAAGACATTTAATTAATAAAAGATGGTCGTTGCTCCATTTAGGCCCAGGGCTCAGCAACAGAAGGTGACCTACCTGTCTGTTACTAGTAATCTGTATGCGTTGATAATGCTTTGAAAAACATATTTGAGTAAACCATTATTTTTTTTATTCCTCTTACTATTATTCCCTCCTATTTAGTTATTTATTTCTTGAAACATTACTATCGGACATTGAAACCAGTTCCGTTTCAACATCCTCAAATTTGTATCTCCTGGTAAACTATTAATAACAGGGTAAATGTGACAAAGTTTTAGAAACTTTACAATAATTAAATGGCATGAAGAATAATACTTTGATGGCTTAATTGATGTTATTTGGATTGAAATACAGCCGGGCTAGTCAATTTAATTTTTTTGTTTATCTGATAAGAGACTGAATGATGACAGCATATTTTTACAGCAAAGGTTGTACTGCAGAATTTTAATTTGATAGTAAGAAAATGTGTTATAAGAGGTTGATAAATTTAAGAGTTGTTGGCGTGGTATTTGTACACGGTAATATTTATATGATTCTTATAGGTTTTTATTTTGTGTAAATATATGTACTGTATTGTAGTTCCAGTATCAGGCAGCAAAATTTAAGTTTTTATATAAGTAAAAAGTGTGTTGACAGCAGTGCAGTTAAAAGTAATAAATAGGAATATTATAATAAAGTTAATTAGAAGATGTCTTTAGTATATAAATAAATCCTTTGTCGTTTTGAACACCTATCTATATACTAGTGGTGGCAGGTATAGTTTGTTGAGTATAGATCAGGATGAAACTAAATACTTCCAGAATTTTCACGGAAAATCCCTACTTAACTTGGATACGGGTTATTGGATAGTTAAAAATGTTTATTTTTATGTATGATTATTTGTTTTATTTTATTCGAAATTCTTTTACACAATATTTTATGCTCTATTAAATTTTCAACTCATTTACCATTCATTAAATTCGTTCATATTCCAAAGTTACTTTTTCTAACTGTAATTTTGATTGAACATATATTGCATTTTAAAAATGTAAAATTCAATATGTTAAATTAAATCATTTTGATATATATTTATTTAACTATTTTTATCTTTTTAATATTTTTTATTTTTTATCACATGAGAATGATTAACTATTAATTTTAAATTAAATGACCAAACTTTTAACTTTTTAACTGACCTAAATATTTTTTTTTTCTTTACTCTTTCGTTCTTAATTTCTTCTCAAAATTTTTTTTTTCACAAATAAATTTTGTATTCTCTCTTTCAAAATTCACTTATTCAACATTTACTCAAGTTGACTAAACTTCAGAGATATTTTTCTCCTCCACATTCTGAAAAAATCATAAATGTTAAAGTTATGACATATTTCATTACATGTGATTATTCTTGAATATACTTTTTGTGATTTTCGTCAAAAAAAAAAATGATAATTGAAAGTAGAAAAGGAATGATTGGAACGGCAACAGGAGAACTGATAATAGAAGTTTGGGGGCAGTGCAGTGGTCACGTGCACGACAAAGACCAATGAATGGATGAGAACTCCGTACCCACGCAAGGCATGCCGGTGTCACAAATATTGCTGTCCTTATGTTTCTTCCCAAAACGTTTCCTCTTATCCTTCTAATCACTTCCATTTCAATAATTACACACACACCACACCTACTGAGTGAGGGAGTCAGCACCATGAACAAAGCTGCACGACTCGTCTTCATCCCTTCTCCGGGCATGGGCCATCTCGTCTCCACCATTCAGTTCGCCAACCTTCTGGTGGAGCGCCATCCCCATATCTGGATCACTGTCTTCCTAATCAAACTACCATCTGACACCACTACTTCTGCTTACACACATTCTCTTCCTTCACAACAACGTCTTCACCTCATCAACCTCCCCGAACCTTCCTCCGACTCACCAAACCAAATGAAAGATTTACTCCAACTGCAAAAGCCCCACCTCAAAGAAGCCGTCTCCAACCTCCCCCCCACGCCCCCACTCGCCGCCTTCGTGGTGGACATGTTCTGCACCACCATGATCGATGTCGCAGAAGAATTCCACGTCCCTTCACTCGTGTATTTCACTTCTGGTCTTGCTTTCCTTGGTTTGATGCTTCATCTTCACACCCTCAAGGAAGAGGAGAACGCCGTGTTCACGGAGTCAGACGAGGAGTTGGTCGTCCCTAGTTTCGCCAAGCCCCTCCCAACACGGAGTTTGCCTTCCTTAGTGATGAGGAAGGAGTGGGAGGAAGCTTTCATGGCCTACGGGAGGGGCCTGAAGAGAGCCCATGGGTTCATAGTAAATTCATTCGAGGAGCTAGAATCCCATGCGGCTCGCTCCTTCCTTCATGGGCCTCAACCCGTTTATGCAGTGGGCCCCATTCTAAACCCAAAGCCCAATGCTCATGCTCACAACAACGCTGACATCTTCGATTGGCTTGACGACCAACCTCCTTCCTCCGTTGTGTTCCTGTGCTTCGGGAGCATGGGTTCTTTTGGTGAGGATCAGGTGAGGGAGATCGCACGTGCTCTTGAAAACAGTGGGGCCCACTTCCTATGGTCCCTGCGGAAACCTCCACCCAAGGATTCTCCTTTCATGACCCCGCCCTCTGATTATGCTCCCTCCGATTTCCCTTCAGTTTTACCCCCGGGCTTCTTAGATCGGACGGCAGGGATTGGAAAGGTCATCGGATGGGCCCCGCAGGCCCAAATACTGGCCCACCCGGCCACCGGAGGCTTTGTTTCCCACTGCGGCTGGAATTCTACCCTTGAGAGCATATATTTTGGCGTGCCCATTGCCACCTGGCCGCTCTATGCGGAACAACAGACTAATGCATTTTTACTGGTGCGTGAGCTGGAGATTGCTTTCGAGATTTCGTTGGATTACAGGGTTGAGTTCAAGGATGGAGCTAACACTATTTTGAGTGCGGAGAAGATAGAAGAAGGGATAAGGAATGTGGTGGAGATTGATGAGGAGAGAAGGAAGAGAGTGACGGAAGCCAGTGAAAAGAGTAGGAAGACTTTGTTGGAAGGTGGATGTTCCCACTCTTCTTTAGGACGTTTGATTGACTATATTATGAATCAGGTTTAGGTAACCTCATTGTAAACAATCATATTTATCCTCCATGCACAACATAATGATTGGAAGGAGGACTGTATTCATTATCAAGTTGCTATAAAATTCCCAGCTATCAGCTGTTTGATATGACTTAAGACTAAGACACTGGATGTAAACTCCATAAAGCTATTCTTTCCAATTTCCCATCAAACTCCTAAAATCACGAAAGAAGCTTCAATGGTAAAGGCAGTGGATATTCTCATTTGAAATCAAACTAGTTAGTGCCGAGACACCACAGGCGCCACTGTTGAGCGAAATCAAATATGATTTCTTCGTCAACTTAGCTTCATCATAATTCAGAGTACGTTCACGATACAAAAACCTGAAAGATACACTTTGTTTCCTTTGTAAAAGTACATTCAGGTCTCTTGAACGCTAAAACGAAGCTTATGCTTTAGAAAACATAGATTAAGAGTGCATATTTAGATTAACTTTTTTTTAATATCTTAAAATAATTAGGGTCAAATAATAATACACGTGCAAATATCACTTCCCAGAATGAAACGTGTTTTTGTTCAAGGGAACCAAATATTTCAAGACTATATTTTCACTATTTCCTCGTAACATTTTATGTGGGTATTATATATTTGAAAAAAAAAATAATTCTATGCAGTAATAGTAACAGTGTAAGAAGAATACTTTGTTTTTTATGCGTAAGAATAGAAAATAATATAAACTTGTACTCAATTTCTCTTCCATTTTCTTACACCAATTTCATCTTTCTAACTCTTACATAATTTTCTACATATACTACATTTTACATGAAAACTGGCTGATCTAGTTTTGTAAGCCAAATTTTACCTATTAAATCCTACAGACATGTCTTCCTATATATATACATACCAGTGCAGTTTATAATGCTTACAAAATGAAGTCAAACTATTCGAGACAACACCTATCTATTCACAGGAATGCCTAGGGTGAGATTAGATAATAATCACATTTGCAGTTTGCCTCAACACAGATGTTCCTGACCTTTTGCCACTAATTATTACCACTAGCCCAAGTCTCTCGAATAAATGTATCATCAGCCTCATAGACTTGTTCATGAGATAGCATCTCCACTAGCATACAAAACACTTCATTCGGCTTTTAATTATTCCCTTTCAGTTTAATCAAACGGGCCTTGATCAGAGACTACAGCCAAATACTGCATTTAAATGCTATATCATGTAAAAAAGGTTGACTTGAAGAACTATACCTCTATTGAAGTAATAGTCACAACCATTTCTTGAATCAGGAGTAAAAAGTAGAATCAAACTTGTGTCACTATTCAGCTGCACAAGCGTACTGTGAATGAATTGAATGTGTTGTTCATCAATGAAAAATTGTTTCAAATGAATGACCAATAACAGCTCTAGTCGTGTGCACACTGGATGAACTCATGCAGGTATCGTTGGTTATAATCAAACCTAACCGACACCTCATTTTGACACAGTTCGGCATAACTTATTAAATTCAGTCACTAGATTCCAAAATCCTGTTTAAATTTGAATCGTAGCCTGGCTTATAACCAACATCCATCATGTCCCTAGTCAATTTGTCCAAGATATAATATATCTCACCGCTTAGAGGGTGCTTCTCATCTCTAGCTACAAAGTAGTTCACACACCCAGCAATTTCGACCCAGCTACATGCAATTTCCTTTTGCAAACCTTTTTCCTTCATCTGATTTCTCACTCTATCAACATTTTCCCATTCTCCTTCCTCTGCATAGATATTCGAGAGCAGAACATGATATCCAGCAATCCTTTTTTCCATTTCCATATTAAGCAACTTTTCAGCAATAACTTTTCCCAATTCAAAGTACCCATGATTTTTGCAGGCTCCAAGAATAGATCCCCAGATTTCTACCGCATCACCCTCCTCACCCAGTTTCTCAACAAACTCATAAGCTTCGACCACCCTCCCAACCCTCCCTAGCATGTCTGCAACACAACAATAATGTTCCGTTGAGGGCTTGATTTTATGTATTTTGTCCATCGACTCAAATATGTGAAGACCTTCTTCAACCAAACCACTATAACTGCAAGCAGACAAGATGGCAATGAAAGTGACTGCATCGGGCTTAATCCCGCATCTCAGCATGGAATCATACAAGGCAAGGGCTCTCTTACCCATTCCATGCTGACCATAGCCCATTATCATTGTGGTGTATGTGACAGAATTCTTCTCCGGTGTTCTGATAAAAACATTTTCCGCATAACTGATTGCACCCGATTTTGAATAAGCGTCCGCTAAAGCAGTTCCCACATAAACATTTTCGTCCAACAACTGACGTATGGAGAATCCATGAAGTTGCCTAGCAAGGGCCGTGCTTCCCATGGAGCTACAAGATGGGAGAATCGACGCTAATGTCACTGCATTAGGCGTTACCTTGCGCACCAATGCCTCTCTAAGAATGAGAATGGCTTTGTCACTGAGCCCATTCTGAGTATAACCAGCAATCATAGCGTTCCATGAGGCCAGATCTCTATCACTTGGGCCGTTCTGCTCAAACAACAACTCGGAAGTCGTAATCAAGCCAGATTTAGCATACATGTCAATCAGATAACTCTCCATACCCTCAAACTGTATCCCGTGGCGGATTAGATATGCATGGGTTTGCCTTCCCATGTACGAGTCCCTCATGTTAGAAGCCGCAGAGAGTAACGCCGTCACAGTGACAGAATCGATGGTAAACCTCTGCTTCTGCATCTCACACACAAGCATCAGTGCCTCCTCATCCAAACAATTCTGCACAAAGGAAGTAATTATCGTATTCCACGAAACAGCATCCCTTTCAGACATCTTTTCAAAAACCTTAAAGGAAGTATCTACGGAACTGCATCTGGAGTACATCACAATGATTGCATTGACAACAATAATGGGAGTAACTGCCAAACTTTTTATAACAAATGCATGTATCTGCTTAGCCAATTTTATTTGCTGCAGCTGGGAAACAGCAGAGATAACCGACAGGAAAGTGACGTCATCGCAGACAGCCTCCTCTGACTCCAAGGCTCGAACGAACACGTCGATCCCTTGAAGCGGACAGTTATTTTGAACATAACCGCCAATCATGGAGTTCCAGACCTCGGTATTTTTGTTGGAACAACGGTCGAAAACCATCCTGGCGTAGTCCAAGCAACCAAGGTCAGCAAACATAACAATGGCGGAGCTAACAGCAAAGAGGTGATTCACATAGTCAGCACCGTGTTTAAGAAGGAGGCCATAAAGCATAAGGGCGGTTGTAGGATGAGGGACAGCGGGGAAGACATTGACGAAAGTAACGGGAGTTGGGGTGAGAGAGGCTTTGACGAGGCTGGCGAAGGCGCGAAGAGCATGGAGGTGTCTGTGGGTCTTGACGAACCAGGAAATCAAGGTGTTCCAAGCGACGACGTTTCGTTTGCGCATAACGGCGAACAGTTTGAGGACGTAGTCGTGTTGGGGTTGGGTGGAGAGAGGGGACAAGCATGCGGAGTACATGTTCAAGAGGGAGTTGTAGACGACTCGGGAGTTGAATTGGGAGCGAAGGAAATGGGAATGAAGGGCCTTACCGGCCATGAGGTTTTGGGTAAGGGCGCAGGCCTTTAGGGTGGAAGAGAAGGTGTACCCATCGGAAGGGGTGTTCTGCCTCGACTTCATTTCCGCGTACAACTGCAGCGCTTCCAGTGGCATCTTGTTGCAGATGAAGCCGATGATCACGGTGTTCCACACGGCGGTGGAGGCGCGTGGAAGGCTGTCCAGAAGATGGCGAGCCAGCAGAGGCTGCCCCTGCTGGCATAGTTGGCTTAGGCGAGTGCGGATGGTGACGCCGCCGCTTGGGTTTCGGGCCACCACGGGATCGGGAACCGGAACCGGAACGGGAACGGGAACAACGGGAGAAGCCATCACCCTCATTTCCTTCTTTTCCTCACACTCACATTGTTACCTCTTCATCCATTGGGCTCTTCCTACCACCAAAATATCTTACATCTATCCAAAACATTACACAAAATCAGGATAAAGTAACTTTAGGCCATTACCAATCCACAATCGATTAAACCACCTCCACGTTTTTATTTTTTATTTTTTCAATTTAAACGCCTTTATCTTTCAACCATGTATGCTCCAAACAAAGTTTTACACCTTTACATCTCATGATATGTTGCCTTCATTCTAATTTTAATCTCTATATTTTTTTTTTAAATTGTAATTGTATTTCGTATGGTTTCTTAATTTTTAATACTCCATAATTTTTACCTAATTAATTTTGTTTCGTTTTTAATTAAAGACCAAAACTGTGTACAGTTAAAAACTAAAATTACAAAAAGAATTAAAAACAAAAATTGGAAATTTTGTAAAATATAGAGACCAAGATCATAATTAAACCTAATTTATTGTTTATTTAATTACAGATATCTTAGGACTTTATAAATGAATTACATAAAAGCATAATTTTCTTGAACACAATTTCGAATTCTTATTATACTAGTTATTAATGAAAGGAGACATTTTAAATAAATAAATAAATGATAAGATTTGAAAAAAAAAATCCACATTCTTGGAATATATGCAGATAAAATATGAGATGGATATTATAATATAATTTAGCTTAACTAAAATCCAAAAATACACTTGTGGAATTTTGTATTTTTATATTTACAATGCAATTTTATTTGAACATAAGGTTTAGATTTTTTTTAAGCTAAAAGATAATACATAAAAATGAGCATAAATTAACTATATTTTGTAATGAAGTTAAATATTTTTATACTTTGTCAAAAAATCACTGGACACCCAACTATTTTAGAAAAAAAAATTGTGAATATCCATCTAACAAATACTCAAACAAATAGGGGAGGATCCTCCAATTACAAAGATATATATATATATATATATATAAGAATTGATATTTAGTATTTTAGTATCAATTCTTTATAAAACTGAAATCAAATAATCAAAATTAAAAACACAGGTATAGTAAAATAATAAAATTACTAAATTTAAAATAAAATAATAATTTAAAAAATTGAAGGAGAAAAAACTATTTGTATTCCATGGGTCCATGAGCCCGAGAAAAAGATGATGGACATCGCTTCCTTCTGGAATATACTACCAATTCAGAAGGCAGTAATGTGGAGGAATAACAAGGAAAGAAAGGTATTATATTGCATATTTGCATTGCATTGAGAGTGAGAAAAATCTGAATCCAGAAGATGGAGATGCAACAACTCATCAGCATGGGCTTCCCCGATGAGTTAGCCGCCCAAGCCTTGGCCGCCACCGGCGGTAAATCCACCGTCAAAGCCACCGAATGGATTCTCACTCACAAATCCAACGCCGCCAACCCCTCCACTTCCTCCTCCACATTCCAGCCCAAGCTAGATCGCTTCTTCCATTCTTCACAATCCCCCCCACCTCCACAATCGCAATCACAGGAGAAAGAAGAAGAAGAAGAAAACGAAGAACCTTCCAAACGTCCCAGGCCTTCTACTCATTCTGCACAGCCACAACAACAAAACTGGCCCACTTTCTCCTTCAAGACCGCAGAGAAGAAGCACGCCAACACTCACATTCACCAACCTTTATACGAGCGCTTGCGTCCCAGAACCCTCGACGACGTCGTAGGTCAAGACCATCTCCTCGCTGCCAACTCCCTTCTTCGCTCCGCACTCCAACGCAACCGCCTCCCCTCCATCCTCTTGTGGGGTCCACCTGGTACTGGTAAGACCACTATTGCCAAAGCCATCGTTAAATCCTCAACCCCCACCCCTACACGTTACCGGTTTGTCTCCTTATCTGCCGTCACTAGTGGCGTTAAAGACGTCAGGGACGCCGTTGACGAGGCCAGAAAACTCAGACTCAAATCCAACCAAACCACCGTTCTCTTCGTGGATGAGGTTCACAGGTTCAACAAGTCCCAACAGGACTCTTTTTTACCCGTCATTGAAGACGGCAGCATTGTATTCTTTGGGGCCACCACTGAGAACCCTTCTTTCCATTTGATTACACCTCTCTTGTCTCGCTGCCGTGTCCTCACCCTTAACCCTCTCCAACCCCACCACCTTGCCTTGCTTCTAAACCGCGCTGTCAACGACACGGACAAAGGGTTGATGCAAAGCGCCGGGGTTCAAGTTGATGTTAAAGAAGACGCTGTTGATTTTATAAGCAAGAATTGTGATGGGGATGCTCGGGTGGCCCTCAATGTTCTGGAGATTGCAGCTGTTACTGCAGCAGCCAGGGTACAACATGGTAAACAAAAAGAAGGGATGGATGATCTTCACACAAACGAGGAATATAAGGTTGTTGCTGCTGCTGTTGTTAGTGTTGATGATGCAAGGGAGGCACTTCAGTGCAAGCATCTTGCTTACGACAAAGCTGGGGAAGAGCACTATAATCTAATCAGCGCGTTGCACAAGTCTATGAGGGGAAGCGATGCGAATGCAGCTATTTATTGGTTGGCAAGAATGTTAGAGGGAGGTGAACAGCCTCTTTACATTGCACGCAGACTCGTACGATTCGCAAGCGAGGATGTTGGTTTAGCTGACCCATTAGCTCTTAATCAGGCTGTCTCTTGCTACCAAGCTTGCCACTTCATTGGAATGCCCGAATGCAATGTAATTCTTGCACAGTGTGTTGCTTACTTGGCCTTAGCTCCTAAATCTGTTGCTGTTTATCGAGCTTTAGGAGCCGCGCAGAAGGCAGTGAGGGAATCTGCTGGACAGAATGAGGGGGTGCCTCTCCATTTGAGGAATGCTCCAACCAAATTAATGAAGGAAATTGGGTATGGGAAGGGATACATCTACCCTCCGGACAACCCTTCCGCCACACAAACTTACTTGCCACCATCACTTCAAGGCCACAAATTCCTAGATTGGCCTGACAGGATTCCTTATGATGGATATGAGCATTAAATCAAAGATCAGGAGTTATGTGCCATTTTTTATCTTTGGTATTGGGATGCATAATGCATAAGATGTTTTCTGTATATTTTTTTCACCATCGCTAAGAAATACATCAACGATGGTTGGGGGTGGGGGGATGCTAAAAGCTGGTGAAATGCATTATGTAGATTTTGACACCATTAAGCCTCATTTCTGACGAGTTTTCTTTGAATTTTATTTATTCTTCAGCATTGCAAATCAGCAATAACTATGAATTGTATTATTGAATAGTATTATTCAATAATTGTTCTGAGTGAGTACATTAAAAGTAAAATGCATCCCAGAAATTTTAAGTGCATATTTAAATTCAATTACAGATATTTTTCAGCCAAAAACATTATCCCCTCAAACATAACTTACTAGTCTGAGGTGTACTCCAGATGGCAGGAGGTACTTATGGAATAACGGTTGAAAGTGGAATTACACATTTTTCAGCCAAAAACATTATCCCCTCAAACATAACTGACTAAATTACTAGTCTGAGGTGTACGACAGATGCAGGAGGTACTTATGGAATAACGGTTGAAAGTGGGTACACTACAGATGCAGCCTAGACATTACATTTTTCTTCTTTCACGCTCTACACAAATGACTCAAGCGATACACATGATCTACAATCCACCTACAACAAGCTAATAGTTGTGACGATATACACCGAAAAAGAAACAAACCCTCTTATTATTAGTAAAAGCTGAGATTGGGGGTCAACTCATGAATTAGATCCATTCCTTCGGGTTGATGCACGCGTCCAAGAGTTTCCATTCTTCGCTTCCTACTTCTGGTTTCTGCATACAAAATGCCACCACTGTTTCAGTAACAATTTCATAAACAGAAAACTAGAGGTATCTAATACCAACTTGTTTCGAATAAAGATTCCAAAATCATACATGATCATATTCCCATCGAGCAGTCAGTGGGAGAGAAACAAGAATACTCTCTATCCTGCCCCCTGTTTTCAGTCCAAATGTTGTACCCCTATCATATACCTGTGGCCAAAAAATGTTCGACACGTTTAATTCTGATCAGAAAAAAGAGTAGAGCAATACACTTTAGCCTATAGTTGGATTAAAAAGTGTACCAAATTGAATTCAACATATCGTCCCCTTCGCAATTGTTGCCATGCTTTCTGATGTTCTGTGAAGGGCAAATCCTTCCTTTTCTCTATGATAGGTAAATAGGCAGGAATAACAGAATTTGCACATTCTGCAAGAAATCATTGTTTAAGCAGCATCAGATAGTGACAATTAGATTTTTTCCAGTGTGAAACATCAAACTTATAATGCATGCAGTCACCAGTAGCAAAGGAAAGGAGCATCTCCTGATCATAGTCGTTCAGATCATCAAAAAATATCCCTCCAAGCCCTCTTCTTTCACCTCGATGCTGAATGGAGAAATAAAAGGAAAATAAGGGAAAACAAACCAAGAGCAGCATGTGTCCATGCACCCAAGTTCAATTAAAAATATACTTAAAATGAATCCACTCTAGTTCTTGATAAATAGCAGATCGCATCTATGGAACATCTAGTTAGACATTATATTTTCTTTTTCTAAACTGGTGCACTCCAATGATAGACACAACTTTCTATTTTTACCCACAACTCATTTTTTTCACGACCACTACCACTACAAATGTTGTTGTCACTAGTTGCGCTACCATTGCTCCCACTACCATTATTATTGATACCATCTATGCTCGACACAATAATGTTGTTTTTAAAGTGGAATTTAAACTTACCTCAACTTTATAAAATTTGCATGTAAGGTGAGAATTATCTCTACTTATATATTATAATTTGACCTTATTTGTAGTAAAGGGATCTCCAACACCCCTCACGTCGAGACATGTATATCTTATGTGTGAGTAAATATTCATGGGTGGTCTAATAGCGGCCCAATAACGAGTAACACAATAAACTTATCAAATCTCAGTAGGATAAACTCTGATATCATATTAAGAAGTAAGTTTAAACTTAATACAACCTTATAAAATAGACTTGTAAGGTAATGATTACCCCACTTGTATACTATAATTTGACCTTACCAGTGTAAAATTTCCAACAATATTCACTACCAGCACCACACTATATCGCCATCACAATTGTTCTCAACACAAATAAAGAAACCAGCATAATTGCCACTTTTGCAACTATCATACAATTTATCACAATTTCCCAAGCCAGACTATTACAAGCCCTAAATGCATATACTTTTCATCAATATTTTTCCTATAATGATATTAGGAGGACTTGACATTTCTCAAAATAGAGCATAAACTGATAACGAAAACAAATTTGTCCGCCCAATATTGTCAATGAGGTCATATTTTACCCCACATGCCTTAGTTTCACAATTCAAGGTTTACAAATCAAATGGACCTGTTACTTTGCATACAAAAATTCAGTGTCTCTCAGAAATCACTTATGTTCAGTTAAGGGTAAGAAATACTTCGTGATAATTGTTTTTGTCACTTGCTGTACTTTTCACACAATTACCACATGAGAAAATCTCCACAGACTATTGCCAAGCCACTTCACTTATTTACATGGCTTCTTGATACCCCTGCATCACATATCTCCTTCCATTCCCATCATTTTATTCTCAACGACAGTTATTTGTTAGCCTGTTACCCATTTACCACCATTGGTTTCTTGTTTATTAATTATAATACCCTCAAAATCGTCATATATTAAATTCATCAAAATTAATTATAAGTTCATACTTCTATGAAACAGGCCCAAAAGCTACTGAAAATACAGTAATATCTTCATTGTGTGAAAAACGGTGAAGAATTATACCTTGATATAAAAGTAATCATCACACCATTTCTTGAATCGGGGGTAAAAAGTAGGGTCAAACTTGTCACAGGCACGTTTTTGAACCTACACAAAGTATGACAGAAGTACATTCAGCGAAACACTTTCTCTAGAATGCATCCAATAAAATATCAGAGATCACTTGTAATGATCAACTACAGCTTAATGTTTTCCAAACAAACATTTTTCAAAACAAAAAGGAAGAATGCATCAAATTGATATTTTATGTTTCCATTTCAGGGTTTAATCTAGGTCATGTAGAAAGTTTGAAAGACTTTACGCGACCCTGATTCAAGAGTCCTTAAGCATTTGCAGAAACCTTTTTATGGAGACACAGAGAAAGTAATTCTGCGTTTAACATTTCACTGCCTGTCATTTTAAAAGAACCAAGCTTCATAAATTAAACTGAAGAAAATCTATCCACAACTAGAAAGACTCACAAAAAGTACCAAAGGAAAGTGATTTTTTTTCTATCTTTTTTTCCAACAAAAACGCCAGTAGTCTTTTATCTAAAACGTAAAAACAATATAGACTGATATTTGCTAGCAACGTACTGAGTGGAAGTGCTTAACATCCTCCTCAAAAATGTAAGCTGGTGTCAGGTCAGTTCCCCCACCAAACCACCATTGTCTAGGTGCTCCAGGAGCATCTGCAGAAACCAACAGCATGACTATCAATAATAGCAGCACACACAACAAAGGATTCAATTCAACAACTTTATGTTCTCGCGTTAACACCCCTTTGCTTTCATATTTATAACAAAATAAAAGCCGTCCCAAGATTTTGAGAATAAGAAAATAATTGTGGTTCGATATCAACAGCTGATAACAAATAAACTAAAAAAACAAAAATCTCAAACAGGGACCTTGGTAACCGACCTGGGGAAATACTGACCTAATAGCTAAATATTAGATCAGATAAAGATTAGCTGCTATAAAGGATTAAAAGATTAAACAGTACCAAGCACAGAAATAAAAAACCCAAGACCCAACAACATCAACGAAAAAGACAATCATGAAAGAAGTGTTATAAAGAAGAACTTACGAATCACATCACATTTGCAATGACTAAAAAGTGACGAAATCAATACCGCTAGATTGATACAAAGAGCACTTAAAAAGAGTAAAGCATAATGCAGTTTACCTTTAGGAGCATCGGTTTCAAAATAGCGATAATTGAAATGTAGAGTAGGGGCAAACGGGTTCTTCGGGTGTAAAACCTGAAGAGAAAGACAACGAGGGAAGATCAATTACTCCACAACAAATTAAAAATAACAAAATTGAGTTAAGAGAAAGAGATGGGGAACTTACGGAGCTGATCCCAGCAGCGAAGAACGGCACAGGACCAGGTTTTTGATCGGTAGGAGCACCCTTGGCAGCACGATAAGCCTCAGGTGGCATAACACCATAAACGACAGAGACATTAACCCCAGCCTTCTCCCAAACGGCGCCGTCTTGAAGAACCCTGCTAATGCCGCCGCCGCCACCGGGCCTGGACCAAACGTCCTCCTTGAACTGGGCCCCACCATCAGCGGCCTCAAGGGCACTGCACACACTGTCCTGGGCCTCCCTAATCATCTTCTCGAAGCGGGCCCGAACAGAGGAGGCAGACTGGGCCTCGTCCACTCCTCTGAGAAACGTTTCGGGGCGCTCCGCCTCTGGGGTCTCTTTCTCTATTACGGTGGCTCTGACCACGCATTTTCTGAAGCTCCTGGTCTCGATTCGAGGCTTCAAAGTTCGCTTAGTGAGCGCTATCGCAGTTGGAGAGATGGAAGAAGACGAAGCGGAGGAAGAGCGAAAGGGGAACGTGGAAGAGGGAGCTGAGACAATGCTCGCACAAGGCATTGTGGCTCCGATTCCAATTTGATTCACCGAAAACTAACGAAGAGGGTTCTGAACTTGGCTTATGATAAGGTACTTCCTTTCTCGACCCAACGCTTTCAAATAACTCCAACTTTCTCATTTTTAATCTTTTTTAAATCGACTATTTGCAATTGAATTTCTAAAATGCCTTTTCCTCGCCCACAGATAGCATGGAAATCCAACCAACCTCTCACATTGGTTTGCTTCCTTTGGATCTGACTTCTTCATCTATTTTACTTCGAGTGTTATACTAAAATACCTTTTATTTGCCACCAAAGGTTTAGTTGCTATGCGCAAAATTCCCAATGTTCTTCCAATTACCAATGCATTTTTTTCTTCTTAAAGAATCTAAATACTTTTATTACTCACATCAGTTCCTATAACCAAACTTGTATGCTTTTAATGTAATACACCAATCAATTTAAAGATGTGGGGTGTGTTGCTTTAACAAATGTTATATTACTAAAAGAGTGTAGTTTTTGTTACTGTACAAATTGAAAAATATGCAAATTACATAAAAAAATATCAAGTGGAATATTTAATATATTTGTTATAAAAAATTAACAATTAATATTTCGAATCTTAATAAGAAAATTACAATTGTTATCTCAAAAACATTATTTACACTGAAAATTTATATATAATAAAAATCGAAATGACCCTGCATGAGGAGTTTATTTTTCAACACAATGTTAATTTTTTTAGCTAATAGTTCAATAATTATAAATTGTTAATGTGAAGACTGGGACAGTATCATTCAATTAAGAGCAGCTGTTGAAACAACTTTTACATTTATAGAAATTAATAGATTTATCACACACACACATATATATATATATTCTTTTTTGTTATATAAATAAAAGAAATAGTTGTGAGATGTTCCTTTTCTTATGAATACATAAAATAAGTATATATGTGAAAAATTGTACAGTATCATACATCAATATGAAAAGGAGCATCTCAAACAAACTATTTTTGTATTCATAGCTTTCTTTTATTCATCTAACAAGCTATTAATATCAAATTAATAAAAATATTTACTAAAAAAATTAGAATCACTGAAATAAAATTATAAATTTGGTGACTAAATTTGGAAGTGTATAGTTTAGAATAACCACATTATTCCCTCTTCTGATTTTATTTTTTTTAATTTCCTTACTTTCATTTACATCTCCCTCACCCACAAATTTCCTTACCTCTTCAAAATGGGAAATACTACCTGAATTTTTGCAATATAATGAAACAAAAAACTATTACAAAATATGCTATAAAATGTTTTTAAATATTAACAAACCGAAAGTTAAAAAGTATTTAAAAAAACAAATCACAAAACAATCAAGTTTACTTTGCCTATTGGTAGCTTTTCATGAAAATGAAATGAACAAAAATAATAAAAACATTATTAAGTTTTTTATTGTTCAAAATAAGGGATGAAAAGTGAAGTTTTTCTTAACTCTGGAAGAATCCTAAGTTAGCATGAAATAGAAAAAAAAATGATTATATATAACATTAAAATAATAAATAATTTAATATTAAGAAAAGTTTGGTTAAAATTAATTGTGTAAATTAACTTAAAATATATAATAAATTAATTTATTTCTACTATTCCTTTAGTCATTCTAATAATTAGAAGAAGAAATTATTTCCACTTTTTTTATTAATCTAATAGCGCATATTTTGACTCGTCATTTCGCATCCTTAATATTTATTTTAATTTTTATTTTTCCTCTCCATGAAGAAAATACAAAGAGTTTTTCTAGTCCAAAAATTTTTCTATCCTTCCACTATCTCCTAAATTTTATTTGTTAGTAAAAACATATTATATAATATGATTTTTAATTTTAAATTAGTAGAAAAAAAGTTGGGAAAAGAAAAATGAAAATGTAAAAAGTCAAAAGAATCCCGGGTTCTAGGTTTTCTCTTTTGTCCACCGCCACGCCACCCCTCACTCTTTAGATTCAAACGTTTCCGAGGTGAGGCCGAGGCTGAGGCTGAGCCACCTCTTCTCTCTGTCTGCTTCATACATAGTAGTTTTCCCATTTGATTTTGGTTTGAGGGGCTGATTCCCTTCTCTGTTTTTGCTGATAAATCCAATCTTTTTTTATTCCTTTCTGCAGAATGGGAGCTGGGCGTGAAGTCTCTATCTCACTTGATGGAGTGAGGGACAAGAACCTTATGCAGCTCAAAAAGCTCAATCTCGCTCTTTTCCCCGTTCGCTACAATGACAAATACTATGCCGACGCTCTCGCTTCCGGCGAATTCACCAAACTAGGTTCTTTTCTCTGTTTCTTTCTCACTTCCATTTACCTCATCCTGCATTTGTCTCTATTATTCGTATTTGCTCTTTGTTTCACTGTCCTATGCTTGGCGGCTATTAGATTTCGTAATTTTGATTTACTCCTCGCCTGTGTATTTCTGAAAAGGCTGCTCTACTGGGTTTATATTGACCATGTTAGGCTTTCTTCTGGGGAACTCATCTGAATGAATAAACTAACTTTTGTTTCAATCATTTATTTGTTTACCTCCAAACGAGTGGGGGATGATAATTTAACACTGAGTTGGTTGCCAAAAGATGTACTTGGTAGATTTCTCCTTTTATTTGATACGGGAGCATGAATGTGACCATGTTTATGTCTTGCCTTTGTGTATTCCCTTTTAGGTTTTCATAAGTTATTGCTATTGAGTTCCTGCTCACTTTAGCCTAACTGCACTGTAGATAGGTATTACAATCTATTTGATATGAAGCTAATGTAATTTTGGATTTTCTCTTTCTAATTTTTATTATTTTTTAATCAAGTGATTGAATGATCAGATAGAAAGATAAAAAAAAGCACAAGGTCAATCATTCATCTTCTCATTGTGGGAAATAATAATTCATGGTGGGAATTAATGTGGAATTTAGAGAGTCTTTTGTTATTTGGCCTATAAAATGATTATCTAAAATGCAATTAGGAGATATATGAATTTTGAAAGAAAATTGAGTTTTGTCTTTGTGAAAAATTTGGGAGTTCTAAGTTATAAGAGTCCAAACTCACTTTTTTGAATGTCGTGTCAATATCTTTCCAAAATTGAATATAAGAACGGTCTCCTTCGGTGTTCTCATCACCATTACTAGCCATTTCTCTATTTGAAGATTCTTTTAATCTGGGTGTTGCAATTAACCATTGCTTACACTTACTAATTTTTGCGAATTAGATCAAAGGATTGCCTCCTTGTTGCCGTGTGTACTCTCAGTCAACTAACCTTAATCTCATTCTCTATTCTATCTCTGGTCTCTATTGCTTCTGTGATTTGCCTCAATTGACCATTATCCTTGTTCTACTTCCATCACCATCATCTCTGTTTCTGCCTTCAAAGCATTTTCCTTAAAGGTTCAATCTTTGTGCCTCACATCTTTTAAGCATCTAATTTTCTGCCCATGCTCTGTTATAGATTGCTATTAAGGATTACATAGGTAACTTATTATCAGTTGTATGTAACCTTATGATTATGAATTTTCAATTTTAGTTAGTTAAATGTTATGATTTAGGTTACTTTTGTTATCTGTCATTTTCTATCCATACGTGTATGTGTAAGTCTAATTTTGCATTTCTTGTAGAATCTTATGATTGATGTTATGACCCTAGAATATATGATTTTCTACTCCCTTCCTGATCTGAGCTTGGATCTTCATTTTGACAACATTGGATATGCTGACGTTTTGGAGAGCACTTCCAAAATTGATTTTTTTTCCCGTTTTCTGCTTTCTTTAATGAAAATATGTGGTCCCTCTTTTCTTTTAATAAATTTATCCGCACCCCAAAGAAAATGTACAGAGTCATCTTTATTGGAATACCACGCAAGGCATCTGCAATACTAATAATATATTACATTTGTGTTCTTTGGAGTTCTGAAAGCTTTTGGACTTACACTTAGCACTAAAGCATAGAGGCTCCTTAATCGAACTAGCTTGTTTGATACCTCTGTGCTTTCCCTTGTGCTTGATAATACGGGTGATACCCAAAGAAGGGATGGTTGTACAAGGGACATGTTGAATGTGTCTATCACTTGCCCAAGATTGATTGCTTTGCCTTTGTCTTTCAGCTTACTATAGTGATATTTGTGTTGGAGCAATTGCGTGCCGGCTGGAGAAGAAAGAAGGAGGGGGGCAAGTTCGGGTTTACATCATGACATTAGGCGTTTTAGCACCTTACCGTGGACTTGGTATTGGTAAGATATTTATCACCTTACCCTGGTGATTTAAACTTTAATTGATCATTTTTGTTAAGGACAACTTGGTGTGGATACTTGTCTCAGTACCACAAACAAATACAGATTGATGGTTTGTAATAAGGTGCAAGCTTCATATTGGGAACATTTCAATTTACATCTAGCAACAGTCATAGTTTCAAATTTCATCACTTCCTTTTAAGGTTGTTACGTTCTTTTATAAACTGTGCAAGATTTGTGATGTGAATCTGGGGGTTTATGCAGGTACAAAGCTGTTGAATCATGCTCTTGATCTTTGCTCCAAGCAAAACATTTCCGAGGTGTACTTGCATGTGCAGACGAACAATGAAGATGCCATAAACTTCTATAAGAAATTTGGGTTTGAAATTACAGAAACAATCCAGAACTATTATACAAACATTACACCGCCAGACTGCTATGTTCTCACTAGGTATACGGTTTCAAGCACAACGAAGAAATAACATTTCAGCCAGTTATTTTGAGGGGAAGTGATCAGAGATTGTTGCATTGTTTTATGGGTTTTGCCATTGATGTATTACACTAAAGTTTTTTATGTCCAATGCTAGATTTTAAACAGTAAAGTTAGCCCAAAAAAAAGAAGCACTTGGAGATCTCTTGCTAAGGTACAATCTATGCTATTTACCCGATTACTCACATCACCCTACGGTCTTGTCATTTCCGTCAAAATACTACTAAATTACAATTCGGTACAAGGATATCTAGAACCAATTATCTAAAATCGAGGCGCATACAATTTACTAAAATATTGTAAACCAATTAATTTATACTTTAATTTGCAACTTGTATTTTAAAGCTAAATCTAGCATGTCCATTATAATTTAGGAGATCAGATGAGCCTTTCTTTGTAGGTTTTGTTGCAACTGCCTAGGAATGGATAGCCTCTGAACAGAGGCATGTGCCCTGTTTGCTCGGGATTATCACCTATCACTGTGGGTTTTTGGTTGAGGAAAAAGGGTCTAGTTTTATTGTGTATAGTTAAAATGGATGGCCCATAAAAAGGATACTCATTAGTTGAGAGGAAATGTAACTGGAACCATATATTAGAAATATTAGCAAACCAAGCATAACATCTTACTTAAATTGTAGTTTTTGTCTTTATATGCTTGATTTTGTTTTTCTAGTTTTATCTATTTGCATTTAATCCTTTTTTATAATGCTTAAATGATTAAATTTAGTCTTTTATAAAAACAAAAACTTTAAATAAATAATAGAAGTATAATGTAAGTGTGACATGCCATTAATTTTCATATATTTACAAAAAAAATGTAATATTTTAGAAATAATCAAAAAATGGTTTCGAAGTGGTAGTTTTAGAGTTAATTTTTAAATAGTCTATACTTTTTCTTTATTGATTTATATAGATTAATGTCAGTTTGCATTTGCATTATATTTTAATAGGTTTTATTCTATTAAATTTCTAAATTAATCTTAATTTGATATTAATGAAATAATTGGACACAACAACGAATATAATAACTAATTAAGTAAAGATTAGCTTACAAAAACGACATTTGCTTCAATTATAATCGAAGAGGTTAGATCAAGCCACATACGATTACTCAACAAACATTTTATTAAAGGGCATTACAAACCATGTCAATTAGTCATGGAGACGCATTGTTATCCTATTCGACGCACAGAAAACAAAAATAAATAAATAAAACCAAAAAATATCCAACACGTAAAATTACATATTTCACTATCAAAATTGAGTCACGAATTAGGTTAAAATAATAAGATTTTATATAGCAATATAAAAGATAAATAAATATAATGCATGATTTGGTTCAATTTTTATAATAATAAGAAATGAAAATTAAACCAAATTGCAATAAAAATGTGCTTTTCTTAAAAAATTCGGTTTAATTGTTTTTTTTCATTTTCTAGATTGGTTTACTTGAGGGTGGAAAGTTGATCTTCTTAGCTTTTAAAATTTATTATTAAATATATAATATTTTAAAACTTTTGAAATTAATATATTTACCCACTGAGTGACATAGTTATACGTTAATATAAAAGTATATAAATTCATATATTATATGATGATGATAATATTCATTATTTTGAAAAGTGATACAGAGAAACATATAATAGAATAAAACATATATAATTAGAATAAACATAAAAATATGCAAGAATTCATAATTTCATATTACGGGAGAAAAGAGAAAAACAGATTTTTCTTTTTTTTTTTTTATGAATAGAAGATGAGAAACATGTGCTAAAGGTGAATAATTATGAGATGCAAAAAAGAGATAGCAGAAGCAAAAGTTTTGTCTAAATTATTATATAAATATTGAATTGGCGAAGAAAAAACAAACAATTATTTAGACATTTTAATGGTACACAGGGATCCTAGGTGTTTTATTTTTATGAATTGTTGGCCATGTCAAAATTATTTGGAGGAATTCTTTGTGTTTATTTGGAGTAAACACATGGGAAGACATGATCCACAGGAACTAGAGTGGGAAGGAAATAGCAAAAAATATCCATCCCTTATCCGATTCATCACATTACGTGTACACACTTGGTTGGAGAAGAAGATCATAATCTCATCCTCACTAAATTGCGCCATGCAATCTCCACCATGAGTTCGATCCTGCTCGTACATGCGGGCCAAACTTCTGGCTCTGCCTCCTCCATATCTTCCACCCCTTTGGCTTTTTAGTGGTTGCAATTCATATCATTCATTCCTAACCTTCACAATCACAGCATCACTCTCTTCTGCTGCACCATTTGCAAGGAGTTGCAACCTCCATGGCTGCACAAGCTCTGCTATCATCTTCATCTCTTGTCTTCTCAGCGGAGGCTGCCAGACAGAGTCTTGGACCAAGATCACTCCAATCTCCCTCCCGAAAAGCCTCCTTCATTGTTAAGGCAGCTTCTACTCCCCCTGTCAAGGTTTCTTCCTCTCTTAAACCTTTTTTCTTATTGTGTGTCTTCGTTTTCATGTATACTTACAAAAGTTTCTTCCTTTTGGATTTCAGCAAGGAGCAGACAGACCCTTATGGTTTGCATCAAAGCAAAGTCTTTCTTACTTGGATGGCAGGTAAATCCCATCCTAGTTTTCAACAAACACCTATAGAATAAGAGAATAAAGTTAACCACAATAGCTATTATTCATAAGAGATGATATATATGAAGGTGGTGGAAATGGAATTGACTTTGTTTGGGATGATTTGCTTTGCAGCCTTCCCGGTGACTATGGATTTGACCCTCTTGGACTTTCGGACCCTGAGGGAACAGGAGGGTTCATCGAGCCCAGATGGCTAGCATATGGTGAAATCATCAACGGTCGTTTTGCCATGTTGGGTGCAGTGGGTGCCATAGCACCTGAAATTCTCGGCAAAGCTGGTCTGATCCCTGAGGAGACCGCACTGCCATGGTTCAGAACCGGTGTGGTGCCACCTGCAGGAACATACAACTACTGGGCAGACTCCTACACACTGTTTGTGCTTGAGATGGCACTGATGGGATTTGCAGAGCACAGAAGATTCCAAGACTGGGCGAAACCAGGGTCTATGGGGAAACAGTACTTCTTAGGACTAGAGAAAGGACTTGGAGGTTCTGGTGAGCCAGCATACCCCGGAGGACCTTTCTTTAACCCTCTTGGATTTGGCAAAGATGAGAAGTCCTTGAAGGATCTGAAGCTGAAGGAAGTGAAGAATGGAAGGTTGGCCATGTTGGCAATCTTGGGGTACTTTGTTCAAGCTCTTGTGACAGGTGTTGGACCATACCAAAACCTGCTAGATCATCTTGCTGACCCCGTCAACAACAACGTCTTGACCAGTCTCAAGTTCCACTAAATGTATCATATGTTGTTACATATTCTTTACTCTTTTGGTTGTTGTGTACGCAGTTACCAAAACTCAATCACTTTTCTACATCCTCTCCTTGCTCTTTGGTACTCTGTTATCATCATCTTCATCGTGTGGACATTTTGTTCCTTGGTGTGGCGCTCTAAGAAATGACATGTAAAACAGTTAGAACATTCCACAGTTACTGTTATCTCTTTACTAGCTAGATCAACTCTCCCCCACTGTCTTTTTATAAACTGCATACCAAATCTATAATCTATATTATTACTATATATTTATTTAACTCATTAATGATTTGATTTGTTTTATTTTTGCTTTGTCCTCGTAGTCCATATTTTGTCTCAGTTTTCTTAACATGATTATTTAACTTCCACATAAAAATCTATATAGTTTAAAATAATTTTGAAAGGATATTATGTTATATCATCATTTCTATTTCACTGAAATGAATAATATGATATCAATGTAAGTTATACAAATTATTACCCTAAATCATAATGATAGGATTTGACGGTTTCTTTAAATTGTTTTCTGTCAAATTATTTAATTAAAAGTGTAAGCATTGATGTAACTCGTTAATTGTTTTCTGTCAAATAAATAAGTAAAAGAAGGCTATAGTGGTTAGAGATGTGAAACAAGATTACTGCTTAAGTATTTAGTTAATTAGTTAAAGAAAAAATATTACTAAATATCTATTTGATTCTAATATAATACTATAAATTCTCAGGAAAAAAATTCAAAGCCCCATGTATAGCCAAGGTACTAACTAGAAGGTGCTTCTGCCTCAACCTTCATAGGAGAAGCAAAAATACAATTTTATCCTCGTCATTTTCTTCTCGCATACAACTTTGTAAGGGTATTTTGGTATTTCCGATGGGAGTGCAGCAAGAAAAGTATGGAGGTGCAGGAAGAAACACCCCTAATTAGTTGCACACATGCCCAATGATCATGGATAGCTAGGAGTTCGAAAACAACATTGTTCTCCGTTGACAGCCGAAAGCCCACCTTGGTGCTAGCAAAATGACCCAACAAGAATAAAAGTGTAAATTTAGTTTATATATCATTACATTATTTTGCTAAGATTATACTATATTGATGAGAGCTACAACTTCTCATCTCAGTATCAATTATTTGTTTCCCATAAATGTATCTCTGAATTATGCTAATTGATCATAAGTTCTCTTATTATTAAGAAAGAGTTTTCGCCTTTAACATCACACCAATTTAGTCATGGAAAAAATTAATTCATGTCAATAATAAATGATAAAATGTTAAAGTCAAAGTTTATTAAAGCAGGCCAGCGATCAACTAAGTAACTGAAAACGGGATTATTGGCGCGAAGGAAGGCCTGGGTGGCCCACAACGTACAGAAAGTAATAACCATTTTCAGGATTGCTTCTTGCACCCCTTAATTTGAACGTGCACTACCATAATTTTAAAATTGTACATTTTTTAAAATGACTTCGGTATTATTTATTCTAAAAATTTCAAAACACACTTTTCAGAATTTATGCAATGCATTCTAGAACATTTTTCTGGAAGATAATAAGATTTTTGCAACAAAAATTTTTGAATAAAATTTTTAGAATACATAAAATACATTCTAGAATAATATTTTTAAAATAAAATTTTCAGAATACATGAATGTATTTTTCGAAATGAATTTCTTAGGACATATAAAATGTATTTCGAAAAAGTTTTCTAAAACAATTTTTTTTGTATTGTTCTCATTCTTATTCTGTGACGGAGACGGTTCAACAGTAGTTAAAATGGTGGTAGTATGGGTGATGGAATACAATAATAAAGAAATAGACAAAACAATGTAGTCATTTCACACTATTATGGAGTGGAAGTTCAAAAAGGAAGGGGTAACTAATTACCTCATTTCCGGGAGCCAGTAGTTAGTCCTTTTTCTATTCTCATAATTTTCACTTGTGAAAATATTTCCAATTATATCCTTAAATTATATTTCTTAATGCGCTCTATTAATTTTTGAATAGAATATACTTTAGGTATAAAATTTATTTAAAAAATAAAATAAAATGAATTTTGAATACGTGATAATTTCTTTCCAGAGTTAAAAATAACGAAAACAATATATGCAATATTAATATTTATCCAAAAGTCAAAAAAAAAAAAAAAAAAAAAAAAAAAAAAAAAAA
>Ga0209489_102444_pt1 | contig 37903 bp, 14 predicted proteins | sample SiratrowhiteBW_FD_187527 | JGI IMG/M metagenome (GOLD analysis project Ga0209489, IMG submission 187527) | Root nodule microbial communities of legume samples collected from California, USA - Siratro white BW (SPAdes) (version 2) | ecosystem: Host-associated > Plants > Roots > Nodule | place... | reverse complement strand
TTTTTTTTTGTTTTTTTTTTTTTTTTTTTTTTTTTTTTTTTTTTTTTTCTATTACTATCCTGACACAGTGGTGGTGCTATTATTAATTTGTTTGTCTGTGATGATTCTTCATATTTATTTATCATAATAAATTTTTTTTCAGAAAATAATATTATAATTGGTTGTGGGCTCTATTTTTTTATCTAGAGAAGAATTACTTTTTTAATGAGTCTATTGAGAAAGTACTGTGAGATAATTAGCTTCCATGGGTGATTCTTGCACATTCCCTATTTTGTTAATATCAATTCAAATTTTTTTTTGTCAAACATAATTTTGGACATGACATATATATAGAGGTAATTTATTTTACTTAAGCAATTAGTTATTTCTTCAAGCTATTTATATGTACTTTGCTTTTTTATATCTGGTTTAATAAACCAGACAATTTAGTTCTTTTTAAGAGTGGTTTTGACAGGGAACATATGGGTGAGACATGTGTTTCTTTTAGAAATGTCATCTCACTTGAATATTGAAATCTTCTATACATGACTTAAATCATTAGATATACTCAATAAAACAATGAATTTTTCACTCTATCCACCATATAAGGATTAATTATGTATTGAACAGTTATATCAATGAAACTTTCTTAAATACCTTCCAACCATTTAAAAATAAATAAATTTAATTGCATGTTTTATTTTTAATTTAAAAATTATTTCAAGTGAGATTAATTTTCTGGATGTGAATAACGTGGGTCGGTAGAGGGGATGAGTTCTATTTTGATATCAAAGTTAGTATATGAATTTTAGATCAATGTTGATATTTGCTTAAAAACTTATCTTTTTAATGTGTTTTAGGGTTATTTACAGAGATTAAAATTGTAGAATATTACTGTTATTAGGTGAACTTTTGAACTTTTTACGGACTGCTGTTAGAAATTTTGTTACTCTATTCAGATAAAACAATTTTATATTCTTTATCCATGTACTTATTGAGTTTGAAAGGGGTGTCATCGTGTTGAGCGAGCCGATGACTGAATCCGACCTGCATAGTTCACTTGCCCTCAAAACTCAAGGATTACAAGAGGTTAATGTACAAGAAGAATTTGTACATCTTCTTATCCGATGCATTCTCATTTCACCCGTAATCCTTTCTATGGATTTGTGCTTTTAGATCCAACTATCAGGAGATGAAACATCGGAATATTTCAACTGATTAATTATAGTTTAGTCTTTGATGATACACTGAAGAATTATTTAAGGTGTTATTCTATATATACACACTATTTTTTTGTTGTATTCTAGAAGTTGTGCATTCCACATAATTTTTGTGCTGTATTCTCTTATGAATACATACGTTTCGTTACGAGTTTTCAAATCGTTTAACATAATTATATGCTACTATTTTCATTCTTTTATATATATATATATATATATATATATATAAATTATATTTTTTAAATTAATACTTTTTCAAAATTAAATGATTGTTTTAATTTTTTTAACTAAGTATATAGATCAATTTAATTTATCATGAATTCAACTTAAATCAATTTTTCATGTTCAACTCAATTCTTATAAACATGAGAATGAACTCAACTTCTTCGACTCTGACTGCATGGAGAGTCTTAACTTTGTGTGTCATATACACAGTTTCTAGTATTATTGTTTTTGTTTTCTATTAATATCGTGACACAGTGGTCCTATTATTTTTTCATGCATTATATATTAATATCACAAAAAGCTATTTATAGATTCATGTCTACATCTATGTCATTTTTAAAGTTTTCATAAGAAGGTTATTTTTGTATGCAAACAAGCTCAACAAACATTGTTAATGGTGACACTTGTTTTTTCATTCAACCAGAAATACCCATTAGTGCAATTGGTGTAATTTGGAAGTTGAATTTCACCTTTTACCTAGCCACTACTCATCATCTGGTATGTTTGATAATGCTTTTGCATATTTTTTCAATAGTCCCAAGATTTTGAGTTCATACAATGGTTCTACTATCTGGTGAGTGAGAATAAAGTAAATTTTTTATTAACAACCCAGCAACAAAATCTTGCTGACCTATTTCAACTCCCGAGCATATTCAAAATACTAGTGTTTTTCATGATCATAAGATTGGTTTGGTGTATGATTTTGATGACAATCTTATGATGTATCATTTTCTTGATAATTTAGATGCTTGGTCTACATATTTTCACTACAAAGTGTGCAGTTTCAAAGAGTTTCAAAAAAGGTGTGTGAAAAGCAAAAGCATAAAGTTTTTATTAAAATAATTATTATCTTTTGTTTTTTATATATTTTTATATATCTTTTTCGATTAATTTATCTTTCAATACGATATTTCAATTTTGTTCCATTACTTTATGTTGCATGGATCAAATTCTAAAGATTGATATTACTAAACAAAAAAAATATAATAATACCAACATCATCATATAATCTTTTGTTTTCTTTCTCCAATGCTTTGAGCTTTTTATTTTAAAATTTTTAAGTTAAACAAATTTACAATATCGTCTGAGTATTCTTTCAAATTATTAATATGTGAAAAATTCTTGAATTTTATTAATTTTGTATATTTTATTGTAATTTTAATTCAAATTATGTTATTTTAATTTGTTCTAAGGATGTGATGCATTACAAGAAAATGGTGAAATAGCAATGAAAAGTTTGTGTTGGCGATAAGGCACAGAAAGCTATTCAAAAAGCAAAAACACAGCCCCTGCACCTCTATATACTTTTATCTCTCGTACATGACACTTTCTCACTCTTTCAAAATCTCTTTCTTCTCTCTAGCTTTTTCTTTCCGTATCTCATTTATTTTAAAATATGATCATATCCTGCAGTAGTTGAGGAGTTAAGGATCGTTTCTAATCGATAAAAATCTCAAACAGAGTAAGTTCATATTTGCTCTAAAGATCCCTCATTCTCTGTTTTTCTTTAGGTTTTTGTTATCAACCTTAGTAGGGACAGTTGAGAAAAGTATTTCTCTCAACTTAATTAAGATTATACTGAAATTTGGTTTCATTCTAATAACTTGTTCTATATCCCTAAAGATTGGGTTAATGCCACTAACTAGTTTGGAAAAATTGTTTTGGAGATTGTTATCAGGTAAGGGAAGTTAGTAAATTATTTTTAGACTATTTAGTTACTTTTAAATAGTACTCTAAGATAGAAAACTTAAATATATGATTGTTGATGTTGAAGTCTTTCTTACAGGTCTGACTGGTTCTTGAGCATTGAATGAGTTTGATTGTTTATTTTGATTTGGTGTGATTAATTGAACTGTTGTGAGTAATGATGTTAGAAACTAGCTTGCAAGAACTTTTGGTTGTTGTTTGATGGATTGAATATCACTTGTGATAAGACTTTGATATGTTTTAATAATTTGAGACCAGTTATTGAATAAAATATGTCTCTTTATGCATGATTGATTGAGGAATTTTTTTTGAATGAATGTGAATTGTTTTGATTGAGAAATGGTTTTGAAAATATAAAGATGATTTTGATAAAATTTAGTAGATATATATTGTTGTGGTGGTAAAGAAGTTCTTGGATGATATTTGATGAAATATTTAATTTTATGTTATGTGAACATGTTGGAGTAGTAAATTTTGATAATTTAGTAGTTAAGTATTGATTTGATGATGGAAAGATTCTTGCATACTATGATTTGTGGATTGAATGGTATGTATTGATTTTAATGATTGAATGATGAAGTTGATGTCATATATTTAGGATCATGTATGAGTTGTGCTTGTTTGTGTACATTAAGTATAGCACGTCTATGTTTAACAAAGATCCTCTAGCTTCATTGATGATCTAGGTCACGAAGAATAAGATATTAGGTGGTGAGATGCTGATGAGGGAGTTCATACACATCGGAACCGCTGGTAGACACTTGGTATTGGATGTTTGAACTTACCCTGATCCTTTCTCTAAGATTCATTGGCAATCTAAGTCTTAGGTATTGGATTAGTGTTTTCTCTTAGATTCGCTGGTAATCTAAGTCTTGGTTATTAGATTAGTCCTTTCTCTTAGATTTGTTGAATCTAAGTCTTGGGTATTGGATTAGGTGTTAGTCTCTGGTAGGGGCATACTTAATAGATCGTCAGAAGACGATAGATCCATGTGTGGCCTGTATGTGTCATATGGTCCATGTGTGACCGATATGTACGATGTGGTCCATGTGTGACCAATGTGTGTGATGTGGTCCATGTGTGGCCGTTGGATGTGATATAGTCCATTTATGTATGAGGTTTGATATGAATACTTAAAATTAAAATGTATTTAGTATTGAAACTTTATATGTTAGTCTTTTACGAAATTCTTATGAATAACTAATATGGTTTGCTCCTTTTGCATGTATTGAGTATGTTATAAATTTCTTTTTCACTCGCTTACCCTTGCTTTTGATGTTGTTTTGTAAACTGCGATGATTATACTACGTACATGACCAGATACAAATGCAGGTGCAGGGGCTTGTGAAGGATCGTAGGATCTATTTTAGAATTTGTTTCCCTTTGTTGGATTCATTGTATGTTAGACAATACATATTTCTGGGATGTTTGTTCAGAGTAGTTTGTGTTGAAAAATAAGATGGCCAATGTCCAAGAGGGGGTGAATTGAACAATTTATACTTTATGAAAACTTGAAAGTTTGAATGAGAGTTTTTATGAAACTATGATTACAATGAAAGAGCCACACAAAAATTGCATGTTAAATTCACAAACAGCAAGTTAGAACTCAGTTTAGTACGTAAAATCAATAAAAAACAATCTGTTAAAAATCAAATCAACACGTTAAAATATTTCTGACAGTTATGTAAACAAGTTTTTAACAAGTTGAAATTAAAAAAAAAAAATTGTTGAAAATTCCTTCCAACACTTTGTCAATTTTCAACCAGTATCACAATTTTAACACGTTAAAACATATTTCAACAGGTTGAAATCACAACACTGTCGCAATTATAATATACCAATAAAACCAAATTTGAGCCACTTGAAATCACAGCAATGCAACAAAGAATATAGATTAGTAAAAACAGTTTGATCAAGATTAATGTGTGAAATATGCCACAGATTTTATAGAACACTTTAATGTGAAAAAATATAATTATACAGTTCACAGAATTATTCACACTAATGCAACAAACAATATATCACACAGAACGAGAACTTCTAATTTTATTCAGGTCAGATTAAACCAACTAACATAGCATTACATTTTTCGAAAAGATAAGAATTTAATAACAGAACTTGCTAAGAACAATAAACTAGATATAACAATGATCACAGATATCTAAAAGACTACACCAGTTTTACTAATAGAGCAGAAGTGAGTAATCAGCAGATTAGTTCAATCAATAACGATCCAGATATCCAGAGAACAATATAATTTGTTTAGTTGGCAACAACAACTTCTTATACAAAAAAAATCCAATGAGCTCAAATACGCAAGACAATATAGCTAATAAGTCAAGATTAAGAAGTTGTAGTAAAGTACTGAATTTCAACACATTAGAATTCATTTTAACCAATTAAAAAAAACAACCAAAATGAGTATTTTAAATCTGTCAAGAATTCAACAGGTTGTTCTTCAGTTTTAACAGGTTGTTCTTGGTAGCAGAATTGGAAATGGCACAAATGCAGCTCGAAAATTGAAGAAGTAAGGGAACAAGAAAATCACACAAGTCTTTTTTATCCTGGTTCACTCTACCACTAGAGCTACGTCCAGTCCCATGTAAAACCCTCAACCCTATAATCACAATTTTTTTAAGGGATTGGGTATAGTTTACCTTGTTTTCTACTTCTTGTACCGTTGTTTTTAATTTTGCGCCTCCAATTTCATATCTTTTAACATTATTTGTGTCTGTTAGCATTGTTATGCAAACGTTTATGTTATGCATGGTTAATGTATAAGATCAAAATGAGTTAATGATATGCTCGTTTTCTAAGTTAATTGAGGCACTACAAGAAAATGCTCCCATAACTGCAAGAAGAATGTGTGGGATGTAAAGCCCACGAAAGAAGCTTGGGCCAAACTCACACTGAAAAAAAATAACCCACGCAAAATAGAAAAAAAAACTGAAAATAAAAAAAAAAGCAAAGCGTGGGTCCAGTCCATGCACAACCCATGCACAAAAAAGTATTTAGAATTAAATAACTGTAGACAGCGTTGGCCTAACCCACGCAAAACTGGAAAAAAAATTAAAAAATGAAATAAAATCATGCGGCGGTGAGATCCACGCATAATAATATTTTAATAATTAATTAATTACAGTATGCGTGGGCTTGACCCACACAGAACGGAAAAAAAAAGTTAAATGCAACGAGAGTTTGGCTGACGGACAAAAAAAATAATAGGGAGCGTGGGTTAGACCCACGCAATGCAAAAGAAAGTTAAAAAATAAAAAATAAAAAAAAATAGCATGGGCTTAACCCACGCAAGAGTGAAAAAAAATTAAAAAATATAAATTTTTATAAATGACCTAAATAAATATTTAACTTTGTATTTAAAAAATAGTATAGTTAATTTATTTTTAATTTATATCAATAATTGTAGTTTTATAAGAATGATTTTAATAATAGAAAAATAAAATAATATAAAATATATGTATGTATGAAAATTAAAAAAAAAATTATTTTGTATAAAATTATTTATAAAAATGTTTAATTTTGAAAAAATAAATTGTTAAAAAAATTCAAAACGAATATTACAAAATATAATAAAAAATATTTTGTAAATAAAATAATAAGTTAAAAAGTAAATGTGAACTAGGTAATTAAATTGGGTTTAAGAACAATAACTCAATTTTAGGCCTAATAATACTTTAATAAATTCAACTTAAGAGTGTCAATTAAGTTTGAGGCTTATTATGAGGTTTTAATATCAAATAGGATTGTGTAGTATATGTGACCACTTGTATAGTTAAATTAAGCTTAAGAAGAACAAGTGGAATTTAAGCCTAAGTATGAGTTAATAAATTGAACTTGAGAGTGTCAATTTGACTTGAGACTCATTAGTGGGTGTTAATATCATATTAGGTTGTGCTTAGTAAATGTGATGACTTGTGTAATTAAATTAAGCTTAAGAACAACCATTAGGCTTTAGACTTGCTTTAGTTTCAGTTTATGTTAACACAAAAGGTTTAATATTTTATATTTATACTTTAAATTTTTATCATGTATCTTTTAAATGTATCTATTTAAATACATTTAAAAAACAAAAATAACAATATTTATATATATCACTATGTATGCCAGCACTATAATGTATAACGAAATGAGATAAATTTTTAATAAATAATAAATACTTCTTTAATAATGAAATGTTTGACTTGGTTAAATATATGAAAATAATTCAATATGTCAATGTAGTAAAAAGATCTATATTTCTAATATTATTAAAATATGATTAAAGTTATTTGTTGAGTTGATATAAGATTATGTGATTTCATGTAATAATCATGTATTACACTAGCACGTACTAATTTTAATTTGCTTTTATATAAGCATTGTTTCATAAAAATATACGACAAGAAGTCAATTCATTTCTAATCAATTTGGAAGGCACGTTCAAACCTAGATTGGTATGTAAATAATATATTACCTATGTTGCTATGTAAATAATATATTATAAAAGAGTTTTGGTCCCTATATCTTTCATAAAGGTTAGTTTTAATTCTTATATTTTTAAATTAACAAACTTGTTCTCAAATTTAAAAAAAATATGTTAATTTATTAATTTTTTTCAACTTTGTAACAAATACAATATAATTTTCTCGAATTTAACCTAGAGTAACATACTGATATTTGAAGCAACATTGGAGGTCATCAATTATAAAATATGTGAGGGTGAACAAATTGTTGAGGCAATTGTACATTTATCCATAAAATTGAACTAATTATAAGGTTGTTATTTATCCAAAAGAATTAATATAAAAGGTTTTTAAATTACTTTTTGTTATAATTTTAACTATATTTTAAAATCATAACACTTGATTTTCGGTAATTATACATAAAAAATTACTAAAAAATGTATTTAGCATTAAAAAATAAAACTTTTCCTGTTAACTAATTTTAATATTCATACTAACTAGTAGAAAGAAACTATTAGGTTCATAAAAAACTATTACACCTTTATTTTATATCTTATTTTAAAAAAATAATTATTTTATACAAATTATAACCATAACTATAATAATGAAGGAATTTGCTATAATGTTTTACAGATTTTAGAAATATATGATTTTATCGAAAGGGTAAGTGAAAAAATTTACTCTTTTGGCACAATATTTTAAAAAATAAATTAAAAATTATATATTTAAGAAAATTAATATATTTAAACAAAGGTTAGCGTGGGCTAGACCCACGCATATGCTACATCACGCGTATGTGTGGGCTGAGCTGTTTAGAGCGTAAGTTTAGCCCACGCACAACCCAAGCATATTGGTTTATAAAATTCCCAGATTTTTCAGATCCCGTGCGCATTGTTTTCTTCATCTTCCCTAAAAGCCATCATAGTGCCTGTGACGCCTGATTTCTTCATCATTTTGGTTCAAATTGCATTTTCACTCCATTATAAGTTTGATTTTGCTTGATTGTTCGGTTTAATTTTTTATTTCCTCATTAGATTTATTGATTTTCAGTTTTTGGTGGACGTTTGGGCGTGCGGTGGTCGTCGTTTGAGCATGGTCGGTGGTCAACGGTGGTCAGAGCTTCACAGGTTAGTTGAATGGTTTGTTTTGAAAATATCCTGTGTACACTGCTGTTTGAAACGTTCCTGTGTTACTGCCCTTTGTTTTTGGAAAATACTCTTTGCCTCTATTTGTTAAAAAGACTTGGTATTTACTATGTCATTCTGGTCTAAATTACACTATCATCAACAATTGCTTCTGGATTATATGAATGTTGCACTGGGTAGCTTTAGGTATCTGAATTTTTAGGTGTTTTGTGCTTACGTGATTTCTAAATATGTTCTAATAACAGTAGAGTTCAAATTCGGAGGGGTTTCTAATAACACTATTACTAATGAAGTACAACAAAACAAATTGCTTAACACATTGCATAATTGACGCTTTTATTGGATGAGATAGCTTGAAGTTTTTATTTATAACTTTATGTTTCAATTAAGTCCTTTGAAATGTGTAAAACATCAATAAGAATGTGATAATAATTCGCCTTGTTCTCAATCTAGCAATATCCTAAAATTTAAAACATAAATATTATTTTCATAATTTTAAACTTCGTAAGAAAGATATTCCTAGGTTTACAAAATTTATAAAAAGTAAAAGATCGAATCACTTTAAATATTTTTAATAATCCCACCTATTCTTTTGCATCAAAGTTTAAGTAGGTTTGATCAATATTCAAGTTAATAAAAGAAAGTGTACGCCAGATATTATTAGTAGGGTAAATATTAATTATGTTTATGTAATAATAATAATAATAATAATAATAATAATAATAATAATAATAATAATAATAATAATATTTCAAAGAATAGAATTCAAAAGATAAAATAAGATTGTGTTATTTCGTACTTTTAAATCCATGAAAAGATAAAATAAGAAAAATAGAACTTGAAAGGTTCTCTTTCATTTCCTTCGACACAATCAAGATAAACAAATTAAATGCATAAAAATATATTTTTTTAAATTACTCTTTGCTTGGGCTAAGCCCACGCTAATGACAATTAAATATTTAATATTTCACATCATGGGAGGGTCAAGCCCATGCAATAATAAAAATAATATATTATTTTTCTGACAAATGCGAGGGTCGAACACACGCAAGCTTTAAAATAAATTATTTATTTTATTATAAGCATGGGTCAGGTGTTCGCAAACTCTACCTAATAAAATATTAATGATTTACCTGTGCAAGGGTTTGTCCCACACAACCCTCATGATTGCATTTTAAGTGTGGGTCTAGCCTCCGCAAGCTTCTGTAACTTCTGCGTTCGTCTAACCTAGTATACTTGATTATATTTATCTCAGCTTGCGTAGGTGTACGTTAGTCTAGCCCACGCAAGGTAGCCTCCACCTGCCAACCCACGCAACCTTGGCTTTGCGTCAACCAACCTAGCGTGGGTCTCTATGTTATGTCCACGCATATGTGTGGATTTTAGGTATTTTGCGTGGACTTTTGACCCCCACTATTTAATAGTTTTCCTGTAGTGAGGGATCACAATAGAGTGAAGCATCCTCTCAGTTTATAGTGAGGGATCACAATTGAGTGAAATGTCCTCATAACATGCAATGACATATTACAATGGAGTGAAACGTTCTATGCAGCAAAGGTAAGGGATCACAATGAAATGAAACGTCCTCTAATATTTAAGCAATTTTCATCATCAATAATTTTAGTTAGGCGATAGATGCTTGAATAAATCGAGAAGTTGAACATCAAGTAGTAATTGTAATAATACAATGGATTTTGTGTCTTACATTGGGACCTTTTGTTAAAACCATCTCGATGAAAAAGTTCTTAGGGACAAAATACCGAGTTAGGAAAGAGTGCCCTTGACTACAAAAATAAAACTTCAAATATTTTATATGCTCGATATTAGCTTCCCCTAGAAGTGCTTCAAGCGATATGGGACATTTCTCTTAAACTCAAAAGGGTCCTTCCCAGTTTGTTGTGAATTTTCCATTGTGTGTATTGCTTCGCATTCGCCAAACAAAGTTTCCTTAGTAGAGGCTCCTCAGTTTCACTTTTAAATTAATATTTTTTTAAAAATTAAATTATTGTTTTAATTTTTTTAACTAAGTACAAAGATCAATTTAATTTATTATGAATTCAACTTAAATAAACCAAATAAACAGTAGGATGAATCTATTTTCAATACCTAATAAACTTCTACTCTCCCTGTATATAGAGCCATGTACACAGTTTTTAGTTTCTGTTTCAGTCAGTAAAAATGTTAATTTTAATTATGAACATCATTATTAACTTTTAAATTAAAAAAATACTAAAAAAAACAAGAAAACAATAATATTACAGAGTTTTTAATTTTTTTATTAAATAAGTTATCTTTTGTAAAATTTAAACATCTCAATTACTTAATCATTCTGAAGAACTCTTCAACATATGTCGAATACAAACATTATTTTATTAGTAAGAGATGTGATACTTTCTAAAGCTGTCTTAACTGAAGAAGTGTACATGTGAACTTTTGTGTCATGTTGAATGCAGAGTCTTAATTTGTAAGAACTGTTCAAGATATGCCGATCCTACTGTGACCCGCACGCAGAGTTTTAATTTGTGTTTTCTGTTTTTGTTTTTTTTTTTTTTTCTTTTACTATCCTAACACAGTGGTGCTATTATTTATTTGTTTGTGTGTGATGATTTTTCTTATTTATTTATTTAACATATTTAACATAAAAAAATTTTGTTTAACAATATTATAACTGGTTGTCGGCTCCAACTTTTTTATCTAAAGAATTACTTTTTTAATGAGTACGATAATTAACTTATAGATGGGTGATTCTTGGAGATTCCTTATTTTGTTAATATCAAATTAATTTTTTTTTTTTTGTCAAACATAATTTTGGACATGACATATATATACAGGTGATTTATTTTACTTAAGCAATTAGTTACTTCTTCAAGCTAGTTACATGTACTTTGTTTTTTTTTTTTTTTTTTTTTTTTTTTTGATATATTTGGTTCAATAAGCCAGACAATTTAGTTCTTTTTAAGAATGGTATTGACAGGGAACATATGTGTTTCTTCTAGAATTGTCATCTGACTTCAATATTGAAATCTTCTACACATGACTTAAATCATTAGATATGCTCAAAATAAAACAATGAATTTTTCACTCTATCCATCATATAAGGATTAATTATGTATTGAACAGTTATATGAATCAAACTTTTTTAAATACCTTGCAACCATTTAAAAATAAATAAATTTAAATGCATGTTTTATTTTTAATTTAAAAATTATTTTAAATGAAAAAAATAACTATTTTAAACTAAATATGATTATTACTATTATTATTATTATTAAAAGGCAGAATTACACATTAGGGGACTAGAAAAATTAAAATACAAGTCACACCTATTTAATTTAGTAACATAAAAAATGATAGCATCCATTCCCACTATCAAAATTAGCAACACTATTATCTACTTCCATAATCAAAATTAAAAAATTATAGGTTAGTATAATTGTTAATTTCATGAAACATCATTATCAACTTTCTTAGTATTTTTATCTTATTTTCTTTTAATTTATTAATTTGTTTCTTTTATTTTCTCTTTATTTCTTTCTATCCATACATATTATAGCATCTTTATCTTTAATGGATTGTTTACCTTAATTTTATGAATTTTATATTGTCACTAAATTTAAGCATTAAAAAGAACAACACTATGAAATTATAATGAATAAAAAAATAATGATAACATTTTTCGACCTCCATAGTTCACTTGTCTCAGAACTCAAGGATTACGAGAGGTTAATGTGAAAGAAAAATTTGTACATCTTTTTATCCGATGCATTCTCATTTTACCCATAAGCCTTCTTATGGATTTGTGCTTTTAGATCCAATTATCAGGAGGTGAAACATCGGATTATTTCAATCGTTGCTCTTGAGAATTTCTATAAATAGGATACACACTTTAACATTTACTCCAATATTCGCTATTCGAGGGCTTTTCATAGTGATTAGGTGTAAAATATTTGTTCCAAAAGTAATTATGTCTTTTCCGTTTAGTTTTTCTACGTTTGTAAGTTACCCTAGAGGGATTCCAGGGCTTAGAGAGATTCTAGGGTGCGATTGACATTATAGGATACTTCGGGGTCAACTATTTATATGAGTAATATGTAAAAATAATATTTACATAAAATAATATTGTAAATAATTTATTATAACATTTTCTTTAGTTAATTTTATCATAAATAGTATATTTAATTATAATTTTTAGTGTTTCTGGTCTTTGATGATACACTGAAGAATTATTTAAGGTGTTATTCTATATGTATTGTACACACTATTTTTGGTTGTATTCTAGAAGCTGTGAACTCCACACACTTTCTGTGTTGTATTCTCCTATTAATACATACATTTCATTAGGAGTTTTCATTACTGAGTATTCAGACACTTAACATAATTATATGTTATTATTTTCGTTTATATATATATATATATATATATATATTATACTTATATAAATTATATTTTTTTATATAATATATAATACACATGACAACTTTCTAAATTAATACTTTTCCAAAAATTAATGATTGTTTTAATTTTTTAATTAAGCATATAGATCAATTTAATTTATCATGAATTTAACTTAATCCAGTATAAATAGGAGAATGAACTCAACTTCTTCGACTGTGACTGCATGCAGAGTGTTAACTTGTGTGGCATGTATAGTTTCTAGTATTATTGTTTTTGTTTTCTATTAATATCGTGATACAGTGGTCCTAGAATGATGATGTAATTTAGAAGTTGAATTTTACCTTTTATTTGATCAAGAATAATCATTTGATGTGTCTGATAATATTGTTGCACATTTTTCTGATAGTGTTAAGATTTTGAATTAATACAGTAACTTAATTATCTGTTGTCTAGTTAGTGAGAATGAAATTTTTTATTAGCAGTCCAGCAACAAATTCTTACTAACCTATTCCAACTCTTGAGCAAATTTAAAATATTAGTGTTGTTCATAATCATAATTGGTTTGGTGTGTGACTTTGATAGCAATCTTATGATGTATATTTTTTTGATAATTTAGATGCTTGATCTTCATATCTTGATTGCAAAGTGTACAGTTTCAAAGTGTTTTAAAGAAGGTGTGTGAAAAGCAAAAGCAGAAGATATTTTTTAATAATTATTATATTTTGTATATCTTTTTTTGTTTAATTTATCTTCTTTTGTTGTATATCTGGTCAAACAGAATAAGTTCATATTTATTCTAAAGATCCATTGTTCTCTGTTTTTTATTAAGTTTTTGTCATCAATATTGATGGGAACAGTTAAGAAAAGTATTCCTCTCAACTTGATTAAGGTTATACTAAAAGTTGGTGTTATTTGGAAAACTTTTTCTAGATCCCTAAAGTTGGACTGGGGTTATTGCCTGACCGAAAGAATTGGTAGGAGATCGTTGTCTGAGGTAAGGGAAGCTAGTAACTTATTTTTTATACTAGTTAATTACTCTATAGGACAGAAGACTGGAATATATGATTATCAGTGCTCAAGTCTTTCTTGTAGGTCTGACTGATCCTTGAGCACTGAATGAATTTGATTGTTTGTTTTGACTTAGTGTGATTAACTTAACTATTTTGAGTAATTAAGTATTGTTTTGATGATGGAAAGATACTTGCACAATATGATTTGTAGATTGAATGAGTATTGATGTGAATGATGAATTGATGTCATACATTTGGGATAATGTATGAGTTATGCTCATTTATGTACATTAAGTATAGCACACCTATGTTTAACAGAGATCCTCTAGCTTCACTGATGATCTAAGTCACATAGACTAAGATATCAGGTGGTGAGAAGCTGTGAGGGAGTTCATACACACCGGGACCGCTGGTGAGACTCAGTATTGGATGTTTGAGCTTATTCTGATCCTTTCTCTTAGATTCAAATGGCAGTCTAAGTCTTGGGTACTGGATTAGTCATTTCTCTTATATTCGCTGGTAATCTAAGTCTTGGGTATTGGATTGGTTCTTTCTCTTAGAATTGCTGAATCTAAGTCCTGGGTATTGGATTAGATGTTAGTCTTTGGTAGGGGCATACTTAATGGGTCTTCCGGAAGATGACGGGTCTATGTGTGACCTATATGTATTGATGTGGTCCATGTGAGACCTTTATGTATGATGTTTCACATGAGTACTTGAAATGAAAAAGGAAAACTTGTATTGAAACTTGATATACTAGACTTTAAAGAAATTCTTATGACTAAGATACTCTGTTCTATTTGCATGTAGTTAGTATGTTATAAACTTTCAAGTTTACTAGCTTACACTTGCTTTTCATGTTGTTGTATGAACTGCGATGACTATATTATGTACACGAGTAGGTGCACAGATGCAGGTCTTGGAGCACCTTAAAGATGATATGCCTTTAAACTAATGTTTATATACTTGTATATATGTTTTGATGTAGTTAAAGATTTTATAATAACCTTGGAATGGTCACTCTTTTTGTCATGTAGATAGTCGTAGATAAGTTTGATGTACCTAAATACTTTATGTAGTACTTTGAACCTTAAATGGATGGTAATACTTAACAGACAAAAGTTAGTTTAATTGAGAATATTTTAGATAGTCTCGCTCAAGCAGAAGACTCTCGCTCAAGCAACTTTTGTAGAAAAGTCCACTCTGTAAATCTCGCTCGAGCGAGATGAAGCTCGCCCGAACGAGATGAAGCTCGCCTGAGCAAGCCCTTCATAAACAAAATAAGATGCTCTCTGGAGTGTTTTTGCCTAGGCAAGAGTAGTTTCGCTCAGACGAAAATCAGGAGTGCTCTTTGGACTATTTTTGCTCAAGCGACAAATTTATCGTGCGGGCAAGGTAGATTTTTGCTCGGGCAAAATTATTTTCGCCCAAGCTAAAAAAAAAAAAAAAATTTGTTCGTCTTTTCTTTTCTTCTTATTCTCTCTTCTTTCCTTCTTTTATTTATCTTTCAAGTATTAAATATTTTATAATTTGAAATTTATATTTTATTTATTTATAAGAGTTTGATTGCAAATATTATAGAATTTTTGAGTTGGTACAAATCTTATAAATTTAAAATAGCACAATTTAATCATTTCACCATCTTTACAAGATGTAACCTTAAAATACAAGAATGTTGAATGTAATAACCTGTACATCTAATGTAGTGAAGAGTCAAATAAGTTTCACTAGTAAAAGAATATCTAGACTTATAATATAATTATAATATAAAAGTGATTTACAAGCGATAAAATGGGTAAGAGACTCAATAAACACAAAACTAGCATGTTAACCCTAAGTTTTTTTAATATATATTTATACATTTACAACACTAGTAATTATGTGAATATTGTAAGTCAATTAATTAATTATTTTACTAATAGTTAATTATTATAATTTATATTTTTTTAAATGGTAGTTACAATTTTTTTAGTTTATTATTTTGTATCCTAAATATTTATTAAACTATTTTTATTCATTTTATATGAACAACACAAGTCAACTATTTATTATATATAAAACGATTCCATTATTTTATTTTCTATTTTTATTATTATAATGTTGGTTTCCATGTCAAAATAATGTTGTTAGATTTTAGTTTAAAATTGAACAATCAATTCATTATACCTCTTAAATTAATTATAATTTAAAAAGAATTATGTTTCTAATTACATATAAAGAAAAAGTGTCAAGTTGACAGAATATTTGATAAAAAACATAAAACTACTTTTATTATATAAAGATTAAAGTAATTCTATTATCTTATTAAATTTTATTTTATATTATCGATAAAAAGAGTTTTAATAAAAATGAAAATTGAGTTAAAAATGTAATTTAAAAATATTTACAATTGCTTACCTTAATTAGACATCAGGTTAATTGTAAGTAGAAATTCCAGGTTATAAATCAATAAAAATAATTAAGAATTAAATATGAAAATTTATATTACTAACAATTACTTAATAAATATACACGTTTATTTCATTTTATAAATTAACTTGAAATTTTTAATGAAAAATTAACTTTAACTATAGTCTATTAATCAAATATTCACTTTTAATTAATTGTTTAATTCTTTTTTAATAATAATGTTCTAGAATAATAGATGAAAATTGTAATCTAAGTCTCCATGCACAAACGTTGAATTAATAGTAAAGGTAATGTTAGAGCATGTATCATGTTGATTAATTAATATTATTTTAAATTTATGTTCATCTTCTAATATTATTCTAGAAAGGTTTTATTATTATTCTAAAAAGGTTTTAAAAATAAAATAAATGATTATGAGCAACATGATATATGTAACACAAGTTACATTCGTTTGAATATTGAATATCGATTATTGTGAATGAATGAATTAATTATTTATAATTAATTATTTATAAGTTATATTTTTTTCAAAATGGAAGATATCACAGTTATCTATTTTATTATTTTCTATCCTAAATATTTACTTAATTACTTTTATTCATTTTACATTATTTGTTGGTACTACAAAATAATATTATTATTTTAGGTTATACTTTTATTATTACATTGTTAACTCCCGCATCAAAATAATGATAGATTTTAGTTAAAAAATAAAGTAATCAATTCATTATACCTTTTAGATTAACCAAAATTTAAAAAGAATTTTAAATTAGTAGAAGTATTTGAAGGATGTTCAGCCTATATACTCTTTAATGTTGTATTTGAAGAATTTTAAATATTTGTATTATTATAAGTTTAATTACGAAAATTATTATATGAAAAATCAAGTTTAAAACAACAGGTTTTGGATTCTATTTTCACACCCCACAAACCAAGAATAGCAGGATTTCATAAAAAGAGAGTTTTGTTGTTTGCAGTGCTACCATGGTTAGAATCTGCCCTTCAAGTTGGTCATCCATACTGACACTTTTCATCCCAGTTTTACATGTAAATAAATTTTGAAATCCTTGTCTCCTATTACTCCATATTAACTATTAACGTCCTACAATGGACCTCCGCACCTGCTAGCAATAGCCATTGAAAGATTTTGTTGGTGACAACCTTTGTGGAGTTCCTAAGTTGTATTTAAATAAACCATATACAAATCATTGTTACATTCAAGTGGTAGCTAAACTAATCCGAATATTAAAATATTATTCTTAATTTTTTATGTTTTAACTAAATTCGAAGTATTTATTTGTGTCAAATACTAAACTTTTTCAATATTAATGATTCTTTAGTTAAAAATATTCTTATTTTTTAGCTCAAATTATTCATAACACTACCAATCACATATTTTTTCAATGAGCAATAATAGGTTGACATCTAACAAATTTTTACAACTATTTCATAACTACCATTTTACACTTCATTCTTTTTGTTTCTTTATAAATATAAATATTTGTTCTTTCTATCTTCATAAATGCTTTATCCTAGGACCAAGCATTGATGGTGTATTATTATCATTTGCAGAAAACTTGTATACAAAATAGAATTGGACATAAATATTGGGACAAGAATACAATCCAGTATTATTCAAAACATATCTTTCCTCTTTTCATATTACAACTGTTTGAGGCATTGAATTGAACACCGATACCGGTTAACATATCAAAACACTACCCTTGGTATTTCATATTCATTCCATAACCATGTTCCAAGTTAGTATGACGCGAAATCTCTTCTACATTTATCTTCCACTGCCTAAACACTACTCTATTCCTATAGTTACATATACCCCACACAACTGCTAACCATGCGCATTTCCAAGCTATATTTTATTTTGTATTCAATTGTAAGGTATAAAAATTCTGAAAATTGGTCAGTGGATGGTTGTGGTTGGCAGAAGAGACTCCTACCCATCTATCACATAGATTTTATACCTTTTGAGACACTTCACAGGTAAAGTGCACTTTCCATCTAAAGTACAATAGATTTGATGGACTCTTCGAACTCCAAAGATATGTGAATACTCCATTATTTTCACTTTCTGAATCCTATTTCAAAATTTTTGTCCTTATCTCCCTTATATAGTCAATCATTGATGGAATACACCCCAACCACTTTAGTCAAAGAATAAAGAGGACAAATAGCGAAAAGGTAAATCAAGAACCTTCTAGAAGATTGGGTCCATTTGAGCTTGTTTGAGTTTTCAACCAACTGTTTGGACCCAAATGCAACCATGGACACTTTGGAGAACATGGAGCGTTAAAGAGAAGTCCTCTAAATTGTATAAATTGTTTAGATTAATTTAGAGTAATATAGGCCTTGTATTTGGGCCTTGTATTTTTGGTCATGTAGTGTGAGATGTTGGGTTTTGAAACCCATTAATAATGTTGGCTGTCTAAGTTAGGGTAAGGGAGATGCTTTCTCCTTATGTCACTTGTCATCACCTTGTAAAAGCCTTGGGGTGCAAGCTAGGGTTGAGAAGCTTGTCATAGAAGCTAGAGTGGGAATGCACTTTATGAATAGGAGTGTATAGTGTTGTAACATTTAAGCTTGATTTGAACTAGTGTTATGCCATTCAAATTTTCAGTACATTTGGTTCTTGAGCTTGATCTTTGTTTTAGAAGAATAACTTAGGAATTCCATTAGAAGTTGATCTCACCTCTTCCAACTACATTGTTCCATCACTTTCACTCATAAAACTTGCTCAATTTGCTTCATTCCTTCATGCAGTTCGTTGTAACTTCATCCTTATCTCCATTGCGGTTTTGAATCAAAGTATTGATGCATTTCAAGGTCATTCACTAGCATCTTCATTATTCAAATATCTCATCCAATTTTGTTTACAGGGCATGTAGCCTAGGTAAGGCCATCATATATTCTACTTGGTCCAAATCCAAAGCCCAAATGATACAATTTAGAAGACCTCTTAATACTTCATGTTATTCAAAGTTACAATTTATACAATTTACACAATCCTCTTAAAACAATTCAATTAAAACAATTGAATTAAAAGAGAACAAAATACATAGCACAAGAGATAATTTTATTGAAATCACTCGTTATAATGTTTGTATACAATTTTAAAAGAATGTTTATAATTATTAAAACTTAAAAATCAACTTATCCTATTCACAAATTAGTATATAGGTTTCAACAATTTATTAGAAAAATAAAAATGTTTACTTTGATTATCTATTAATTGATCAATGACTATTATTATCAAACAACAATTTACTAGCTTATTTTATTTTGATATAAAAATTGTGAGTTCATATTTTTTTTTTTCAAGATTTTATCATGATTAAAATCATGATTTCATGTAAAAGTAAAAATCACGAGACCTTCAGATTTTACTATAGTTCCAAAAGTGCAAAAAGATGATTTATTAAAAGTTTGAACTCATACCTTCACAATACATTAACTCATCTTACATTAAAGTTGAGAGGACAACATTTTTGTAACTATGAATTTTTTCCTATTTTGACACAGTTGTCTTCTCAACCTTCTATTGTATCACTTTTCTATTTGGACTCTCAACCTTCTATTATATCGCTTTTCTATTTGGACAAACTAGGTTGTTCATTCTTTTATGATCAGATGTCTCACTTAGCATACACATATATTTTCAGCACTATAATACAAACTTTATTCTTCTTTCAAGTAATCAATACCTTTTTTCATCATCAAAATTATTCAAGAAAACAAATAATAAAATTGCATTATCAAAATTGTTACTTTTAATAAACAACATATTTCGAATAATATCATATTAATATATAATGTGTAAATAACCTCACTTATACTAAATATACGAATTTCACAATCAAGACTTCTAATATAAGAAAACGTACAAAAATCAATAATAAATTTAAATATTAATTTATACATAAATTAAAAATAAAAACTTTAATGAAATCATAAAAAAACTTCTACAAATTAAATTTAATACAAAATAATTTTATTTTATGAGAAACTAACTTTAATTTTATTTACATAATAAATAATTTTCTGAAGATCTTATTTTCTAACACTAAAAACCAAAATGAGTGCTCCTGTCACAATCTCTATTAATTCTTCCTCCACTTTCATATGATAGTTAAAAGAACAATTTCTTTTTTAGTTAAAATATAATTTAATCTCATTTCTCACTTCCATCTTTATTATATTTTGTTACATCTTCATTCTTTTGCATCTTCAAAATCTCTCTATTCATTAGTTTGGAATTATTTGAAGAGGTTGATCTCTGGAGGTGTAATCCATCCCAGAACAACTTTCAATATTTTCTAAGTAAAGGAGATGATGCACAAATTCATCCTAAAACAACTTTCAGAAATTTTACAGTAAAAAAAAAATAGAAAAGAGCGTGTACAATGAAAAATGAAGACTCACAGAAAAAGGAAAGGAAGAGGGTTAATATATATTTTCTTTAATATGTTTATTATTATTCGAGCGTATAAAATCAAAGAATGAAGTGTAATGACTAAAATAAGTTTAGGATTTTTTTACTATATATATTTTATGGTTTATTATGATGCAAATCTGTGTATTGGTATTATTAAAATATTTTTTTATTTTTTTCTGTAATAAAATTATTGCAACCTGCGCGTCAACATGCTCACATGTTTTATTTCCTTTATAACTTGATGTTATTATAAAATATAAAAATTGTATTTAAATTTACTGAAGACCAAGATACCGAAATCTTAATTTGCATAATCAAATTAAAATCAATAATTTAAAAATTTGAAATCAAATAAAATAAAAATACCAAAATTATAAATTGAAAAATAGAAAAATAAAAATTATATTGTAGCCTATAAATATTATATAGTAATTAGGATGATTGATATTATAAAAATTAAAAATAAATAAATATTTTTTATTTTTTTCTATTCGTAATAAATTATGATTAGAAAATATTTTTTATTAATTGATGTTATGAAAAAATTACAATGAAAGTTTAAGATTTTAAAACTTATAAGAAGATTAACCAAAACTAAATTATAAAAAGGTATTACGTGTAACAACTAATTTATTTAAATTAAGAGAATTACGTACAATAAAAAGGATTTTTGTGGTATTATAATTTTGGTTTAAAATAAATTCTGTATACTTTTCTCTAAATGTCTTAATTAACTGATTGTAATTTTTTTCTTTTACCATCAGATCACACTGAAAAGATAATTAATTATAAATCAAAACAATCGGATCAAAATATTAATTTAAGTAAGTTGTTTATTCTTTTGCAGGTTGATTTTATTTTTTTTATACGAATTTTTATTTTTATTTGTCTAAATAAGTTTAGGAGTAATAAATTTTTTAATTATTTTAGTGGATGTATTGATTTTATAGATTAAAGTCTTGAAATATTATGATAAATTTATAACAAAATCATGTTTTTGAAAGTGTTTTGGTCAACTAAAATGATTAGTGGTCTTTTAACATCAGTTGTTGTCTTTTATCGTTCTCTTGTTTTGTCTTGTAAGAGGTTATTTTGTATCATTTATCTTTCACTTAGATTTAGTCTAGGTTCATTTTATTTATTATTAATTATGTTACTTGATTCTTATCAAAGTGGTTAAACGTCTTAATAATATTATTAAGATTCTCCTATTGAATAATGTTGTCAAATAATGTTATTTTATCATTCTTTGTAAGGTCAATTTAGGAGACCTAAATGATGTTAATCTAAATATAAAACAATATACTTAGTTTAATGGATTTCATCTTTACTATTTGGTTAAAAAATGGTCATTCGTTTTCATCTTTATTGTTAACATGATTATTTTCTTGGTCATGAAATTAAGTATTTACCTGATAGGTCTATTATCATGATGCAAGCCAAATACATTAGAGACTTATTTAACGAAACACATTTTACTAAATTTTTTGATTCTCATTGGGTCGTGGTAAAACACATATTATATATAATATCTTAAAGGTCCTTTGTCTCAAAGATTGTAATTTCAATCCGCATCTCTTAATTACTCATTATGGTTACAAGCATTTTGTGGTACTAATTTGATGTTGATGATAGATGTTCTACTTCAGAAGCTGGTCCAAATTTAATGTCTTAGTAATCTCGCAAACAACAAAATGTTTTTGTTGTTTTTCAATCCAGTCTAGAGGTAATATAAAAATTTGGCTCAAACTTCTATTGAATTGTCATGAATTTCTACTCTTTTCACAAAACTACACATTTCTTGTACTACTTCGGTATTTTGTGTGACAATCACAGGTTTACAGCTATTAAAATTACAAAAAAATTGTATGAGGTGTTGGGCCAAATCCACAAGCCCAAATTTATTATTACTTTTAAAGAAACAGGACGGCGTATAAAAGAAAAAAAAAAGGAAATGAAAATAGTGAAACTTTATAGGCTAGTAAATTGAGCCCAAATCGCAGATATAAAAAAGAGGTATTAAAAATAAGACAATTACTTCTACACTATATAACTATATAAATCGTTACTTGCAATTACAATTTTTTTTCAAAAATAATGAAAATATAATTAAAGTCACTAATATTCTCTTTCAGTATTATGATATGCATCTTCGTAGTGTCGCAAAGATAAGGATCTAGAAAATTAAATTTAGTATCACGATATTGGTATGTTGTTATCAACTAAATCGTAATTTTTATATTCATGATTATGATTTATGTTAGATAACTTTCTTTTATTATACAAAAACTAGAAAGATAGAAATTAATTTGATAAAAAAGAATGAAATTGTTACACTTACATTTGTTGATGAGGATAGCAATACCGAAGGAAAAAGTATTTCTGATATTTAAAAAAAAATATTTAATGTTGGTGCCACTTTTATTGCAAGAAGAAACAATCTAAAACTAAAAGTGCTACGCCACTCGACTCGGCCAAATAAACAAGAAAAAGAAGGTAGTTACTTTCAGCACTATATAAATTTGTGACCTGCACCATACAAATTCTTAAAATACCAAAAATATCATTGAAAATTTTAAAATACCAAAAATACAAAGTGTTAATAAAATGTCAAAATCTAATCTCATAATTATTCTAAGTATGTAGAACAAAAATTGAACATTAATTAAAAAATAATAATTTCTAATAGATTGAATTAATGGAAAGTATCATTTTAAAAAAAACTATAAATTTTTATGAGAAAATATATTTTAGACATTATTTTGTCCGTCAAATAGGAAGGTTTTGATATTTTTCATACTGATAAATTTGGTTTTAAATTTAAAAGAATAAATTTAGTTATTTATATAAGTTTATTGTATTTTTAAAGTTAAGGAAAATTAAATTTATATGTTGGTTCGAGTTTAAAGATGATTATATACTTAATTAACTTAATGCATGTTTTTTATTTATTTTTGTATGGAATAATTACAGTATAGGTAGAACACAAGAGCAAACATGAGATATGAGTGAAATGAGTTTATTTATAGGAAGTTCAAAAGGCGAAGGATATAAAGACAACATGTAAAAATAAAATAAAATAATATGCATGTGATAGAAGGAGAAGGGAGAGAGTGACATGTATTTTCTGTTTCTGCTTATTCACAACAAATAACATAAAAAGTGGAACCTCATATACATATATGTAAAATTATGCAAGTACATATACCAGTTATTACCACTATATTCTTTTTTCTGTTCATCTCAGAGAGCTCGTAAACTTTTTTTCGATGTGATGATTACTAACAACATTTTGCACTTCCTCTCCCCTTACATTCTGCTAAGGACAATTACCATTTAAATGATTGCATCCACAGAACTCACAACATACAGGTGGATTCTAATATGTCACTGCCTGTGCAGATTGGACAGCCTGAAACTGTTGTGGTAATTTAGCCATTTGTTGTGTCAATGCTTTCATTTGCTGCGTCAAAGTCTTATTTTGTGCTAAGATTGCATCTGTGGTGTTCAATTCAATTGCACAATCTCCTCAAAATTGTGATTAGGACACCTCCTCAACACAACCTTAAATCTCTCCTATGTTGCACATAATGCTTTGTCTGCTCCTTGACAAAAATTGGAAATCTTTGACTTGGTTTTGATGTACCGAGATAAAGGTAAAAACTTCTGAAGAAATTTATCCTCCACATCATTCCATAGTGTAAGACTTTGATTCGGATAGGAATTCAACTAGTCTTTTGCCTTTCATGCTAAAGAAAATGGAAATAATCTAAGATATGCAGCTTCTTTATCTCTTTCTTCAAATACCATTGTAGCAATCAACTCATAGAATGTGGATAAATGAGTATAAGGGTCCTCATAATCCAATCCTGTGAATTGATGACTACCGATGAAAAGTCAAGTATGCTGGCTTCATCTCTATAACTCGAGCGGTATTGGGAATAACAATACTTGAAAAATGTCTAGGCCCCTGCTACAAGCATAATCACCAAATTTTCTTTGTAGTTGTCGATTTTCATGCCCATTAATTTCTTCTGCCATAATTGCACCACAACTCTTTTCAACTACTCTAATCTTCTGCTCACGTTTCTTCCTTTGTCTAATCTGTCTTAGTGTCTTGTTTATATCTGAATCAAAATATAGTTGCTCTTGATTCACCTGATTTCTCAAACACATCAATCACTACACTAGTAGAGGTTCAACAATCACAAAAGATTAGTAATTCACAACATGATCAATACAGAATTCAATTTCAAATCTTTTCACCGTTTCCCGACAACGGCGCCAAAAACTTGTTAATCCTTCAGCAAGTGTACTGAGTACTCAAGTAATATAGAAAATAAGTAAGAGTATCGTATCCACAGGGAACAACATTTATGATTGTAAATTGAATATGTATCAAAGTATTATTATCGAAAACATGTAATAAGAATGTATTGATTTTGATTGAATATGCAAACCTAAAAACAAAACAATTAATGGTTGGATTTATGGAATTTATATTAATAAAGATCTTGGGATTGAATTGTATTACTCTCCTTCTCATACACTCTTGATCATAACGTTAACATCATCCCTTCCAATTACCCATTTGTGCAAATAAAAATCATTCAATCTGATTCATCTAGATTTGAAATTCAATAATTAACATACCTAGCTCTGTCCCAGTTATTATAATAGATTAATTAGCATTAAGCATAGTTGCGATAAACAGTCATTAGACTATAATTCATCCCTGAACTTATACATGCAATGTGTTAAACGTTTGGTTCTAAATTCAAAAAAAGTGCTTTCCAGTCACAATAAGAATTCTAAGATGGATCAAAGTATGAATAAAACGTAAAACAAAGGTAATTGAAATTGATGATATCAAGTATTGTCAAAAGTGCATTCAAAGTTGAGAAATTACATTTAATCCCAAGAATAATAGAGTTAGCTATGCATGGTAGCCATGAAATACAAGAGAAAATAAAAAGAATGAATTTTTCTCAAGAGCGGTCGTCAATAGGTGTATGTCAATGAGTGTCTCCCTCCTTTTGACCTAGCTTTGACTTTTATAGCTTTCCTTCCTTTCATTAGGTCAATATGCAATCGTTATCTCGTAATTCACGCTCCAGTAGCGTTGACGCCTTTAAATTAGGGCTTTCTTATGAAAGTCTTTAAGTGAGTTTTAGCCCAGGTTGTATCTTTCGCTTAAGCAAGAAGTCACTTATGTCCTCTTTCTCTACTCCTCCCCTCTAATTTAGCGTCTCTATTTCCTCTTTGTCCAGATTTAACCTAATTCTCAACAAAAATCGCTCTTTGCACAATAAAACTTATTAAATAACAAAATGAATCATAAAAGACACTAAAATTCAAATTCAAACCAAATTAATGACAAAATAAACGTAAAAATGCATGAAATTAAACTAACAATTAAGACTTATCAATGGTCTTAAACAAATTTACCTAACATATAAATTACTATTTCACTCAACCAACACATTTACCTTCAATTATTTTTAATATATCATTTTTTGTTATTAGTGATACATGTAGAGAATTTTACATTAACTAAAAATAAGATCAGTTTATATATTATATGGATTCAAATCTTACCTTTTAAATTAATTTTATAAGTTTGAGTTAGATTAAAATATATCTCTTAAATGATATCAGAATCTATCATAATGAGATTTAATGGACTATCACCTACTATTGGATGATCTATAAATATCTAATTTTATAAAAATAATTAAAAGTTAAATATAAAATTTGATATTATTATTAATTACTCAATAAATATACAAGTTTCACAAAATCTCACTTTAAAAATAGCTTCAATTTTTTAATGAAAAATTAACTTTAAGTGTACTGTACCAATCAAAATGTTCATTCTAAATCCATCTTAATGACATATATAATAGTTTTATAGAATAGAATAATAGGTGAAAATTGCAGAGTAAATGTTCACCAAACAACGTTGAACAATAAGTAGGGTGTATAACATAAGTTATATTTTATTTTATCATAAAATAGACACTTAAAATTTAATATAATAATAACTTTTAAAACTGCAACTAGCTCAATCAAGAGCATATTTCACAGTATCCTCTACAACATTACCTGCTCCTATGTATGATACGATCACCGCAAATAGAAACAATCACGCAACACAAACAAAAAAGAGTAAGCTAGTAATTCAAAATATTTCAATTAATAATCTTAAATAATCACGGGTATACATCATTTAACGTATAACAATCAATTGAAAACATTTATCATCCAACTCAAGACATCCCATAATATAGAGAAATTAAATCTACTTCTGGAAGACTCGTGCATAGACCTCAAGATTTGCACCCGTCATACTATCCCCAATTTGTGTGTCTCATCTCATTACGGTTAATCTCATATGACAGGGTTAATCCATGTGACTGTCCTGACGAACCCTCTTTCAAGCTGCAGTTTTAGTCATATGAATCTCATTCGACTCTCACCACCTAGTAATATTCATCTATTTGATTCCTATTACTAGTAGAGTCAGAATATCAATCGTTAACCAAATCTTTAGACAATGCACATCCTATTTCTCAACACAGATATTTTCTTTCCTAAAAACACTATGCCTACGCATCACATACAATTCACATCATACATCATTAGTTTTCATTTATGTATTCATTCACTTTCCATTTCATTTCCAATAATCTCAAGAAAACTTTACCACTTTACATAATTGCACAATATCGGATACAATTCCTGAATCAATCATGCATAAAGACATATCCACAGGTCATACCTATCAAAGTCTTATCACAAGTCATATTCAATCCATCAATCAACAATTAAAAGTTCTCACATGGTACTTTATAACATCATTACTCAAATCAGGTCAATTATACCAAATCAAGATAAACAATCAAACTCATTCAGTGGTTTTGGAGGATTTCTTAAAACATAATCCACCAAAGTTCAATTGAGGAGGAAATCTAGATAAAGCATATCAGTGCATGAGAGACAATGAAAGAATTTTTGAAGCCACCCAATGTCCTGAGGAGAGAAAATTATCTTATGTTGTGTATATGCTTACTAAAGATGTTGAATTTTAGTGGAAAGGCATGAGGCAAATGATGGAGGGAAGAGGAGAAAATGTTACCTGGGAAAGTTTCAAAGTAAGTTTTTGAAGAATACTTTCTAGACAGTGTTGGAAATGCAAAAGAAATCGAGTTCATACAGCTAGAATAGGAAAACCTTTCAGTTACTAATTATGCTCATAGGCAGGTTCAGTACTCAAATTATGACTGAAGATTATGACTGAAGATTGGAGGTGTAAAAAGTTTGAATTTGGACTGAGACAAGAGCTTAAGGAAGTGGTAGTCCCATTGTCCATTAGAGAATTCCCTGCTCTAGTGGAGAAAGCAAAAGTGGTGGATATTAAGTTTTATTATATAAAGATTAAAGTAATTCAATTATCTTATTAAATTTTATTTTATATTATTGATAAAAAGAGTTTTAATAAAAATGAAAATTGAGTTAAAAATTTAATTTAAAAATATTTACAATTGCTTACCTTAATTAGAGATAAAGTTAACTGTGAGTAGAAATCCCAGGTTATAAATCAACAAAAGTAATTAAGAATTAAAAATGAAATTTATTTTACTAATAATTGCTTAATAAACATACACATTTATTTCATTTTATAAATAAACTTGAAATTTTTAATGAAAAATTAACTTTAACTATATTCTATTAATCAAATATTCATTTTTAATTAATTGTTAAATTCTTTTTTCTAAATAATAATGTTCTAGAATAATAGATGAAAATTGTAATCTAAGTGTCTACGCACAAACGTTGAATTAATAGTAAAAGGTAATGTTAGAGCATGTATCATTTGATTAATTAACATTATTTTAAACTTATGTTCATTTTCTAATATTATTCTAGAAAGGTTTTAAAAATAAAATAAATGATTATGACCAACATGATATAAGTAACACAAGTTACATTAAACCGATTATTGTGAGTGAATTAATTGATTATTTATAAGTTATATTTTTTTCAAATGGTAGATATCACATTTATCTATTTTATTATTTTCTATCCTAAAAATTTACTTAATTACTTTTATTCATTTTACATTAGCAACATAATTCATCTATTTATTTGTTGGTACTGCAAAATAATACTATTATTCTAGGTTATAATTTTATTATTACATTGTTAACTTCCGCATCAAAATAATGTTAGATTTTAGTTAAAAAATAAACTGATCAATTCATTATACCTTTTAGATTAACCAAAATTTAAAAAGAATTTTAAATTAGTAGAAATATTTGAAGGATGTTCAGCCTATATACAAAACATATCTCTCTAATGTTGTACTTGAAGAATTTTAAATATTTTTATTATTATAAGCTTAATTACGAAAATTATTATCTGAAAAGTCAAGTTTAAAACAACAGGTTTTGGATTCTATTTTCACACCCCACAAAAGGATAGCAAGATTTGATAGAAAGAGAGCTTTGTTGTTTGCAGTGCTACCATGGTTAGAATCATCCATACTGACACTTTTCGTTCCAGTTTTATATGTAAATAAATTTTGAAATCCTTGTCTCCTATTACTCCATATTAATTATTACTATCCTGCAATGGACCTCCTCACCCGCTAGCAATAGCCATTGAAAGATTTTGTTGGTGACAACCTTTGTGGGGTTCCTAAGTTATACTTAAATACACCATATACAAATCATCAGCACTTGATCTCACCAGCAGCAGATTGTTACATTTCAATGGTAGCTAATACTAATCTGAATATTAAAATATTATCCTTAATTTTTTATGTTTTGACTAAATTCGAAGTATTTATTTGTGTCAAATACTAAACTTCTTCAATATAAATTATTCTTTAGTTAAAAATATCCTTTTTTTAGCTCAAATTCTTCATAACACTACTAACCGCGTTGGTATCTTCAATACTTTTTATAGTAATTAGATCCATCGCGGTTGCGCAACCGCGTTTGTAAACCTTATACAACTGCGATTAAATATCTTTTTTCTACTAGTGCATATATTTTTTCAATGAGCAATGATACGTTTACTACCAATAAAATTTTACAACCACTTCATAACTACTATTTTACACTTTATTATTTTTGTTTCTTTATAAATGTAAATATTTTATTTTTATAATGACTATAATACCCTTAAAAGTAAGTTGTAATATGGTTGTTATAGTTGTTAAAAGATTATTTCCTTTTTCAATAAACATTTTACGTGTTTGTTAATTTCAAAAGGTGAAAATGTTGAAAATGATCCATAGGTTAATTATGACTTACAGAATTTATTTCCACCCAGTTATTTCTCATAGCACCAAAGATCATTCTAGAAATTAATGTTATCACCTCTCCTAACAGTCCAAAAAGTGTGCTCTAAAATGACATCATACTAATCATTGATACTAGGCCAGATGGAGCAAAAACAGAAGGACCCAACTCTATGATATTTAGATTTAAGAAACCTAGCCTTCATTAAAGAAATCCAAGGGCGATAACTGTAAGCAAAATCCCAAGCAAGCCTTAGAAGATAGGATTTATTTTCAAGTTGAAAATTAACAGCTTGAAGCCCACTCTCAGACTTAGAATTACAAATTGTGCCCCAATTAACAGTCACCGAACCTATTTATTTAGATCACCTGTCCAAATAAAGTTTCTAACTCATTTTTCAATAAGCTTAAGAAGGGTAGAGGGTCGCCTATAAACCTGAAAGTTGTAAGATAAAGAACTATAAATCATAGAGTTAACAAGCTCTATTCTTTCCATCATGCTAAGAGATTTACCTTTCCAAGAAACCAATTTATATATGACTTTATCCACAAGAGGTTGAAGAAACCTAGCTTTAGAAAAACCTACAAAAATAGGAACTCCAAGATCATTAAAGGGAATATTTCCCCTATTGCAACCAAGCACATTTTTAATCTTAGAAAGGAAAATAGGAGAAGCGTCGACAGTGAAGAAATGACTTTTTGAAGTGTTTATCCATTGATCTGAAGCTAAATCGTATGAATGTAAAAACTTCATAAGACTAGAAAGGGACCATTTGTTGGCCCTGCAAAAAACAAAAATGTCATCAGCATATAGAACATGTGAGGGGAAACAGAACCCTTTAGGACTAACCATCGGAAGAATATGCTTGGTTAGAATAAGGTTGGCTATCCCCCTACTGAGAACTTCTTTAGCAATACAAAAAAATAACGAAGAAAGAGGATCACCCTGTCTGACCCCCCTCCTACAAGAAAAGTAACCAACCAAACTACCATTAACTCTGATAGAAAGCTTAGCAGACTAAAGGATAGTTAAAATCCATTGCAGGAGATTATAGTGAAAACCAAACTGATTCAACATCTGAATAAGAAATTCCCAACTAAGAGTATCAAAGGTTTGGGAAATATCATTCTTGAAAGCCACATTACCACCAGGTATTTTATTAGAAAACATGTTAATGGCTTCTGAAGTGATACCAATACAATATTTAATGTGTCGTCCTTTAATAAAACCATTTTGATTGTAAGAGACAATCCTAGCAGCTATGAAGCTAACCTGTCATCTAAGAATTTTGAAATAATTTTAAACCTGAAATTTGCAATAGCTATAGGCCCGAAGTCTTTTATAGAAGTAGCCCCATGAATTTTAGGGATAAGAGAAACCACATTAGCATTCATTCCTGGGAGGATCCAATTATGAGAGAAATTTTTTTTATAGCATTACAAACATCAGAACCCATAATGTCCCAACAATGATGGAAGAAAGAGCCTCCAAAACCATCAGGACAACTATGAGAATTGAGAGCAAAGACAACCTTCTTAATCTCATCGTTGGAAGGGCACCTAACCAAAATAGGGTTCTCATCCTCATAAACAATAGGGATATGAGCAACAATCATATCTTCCCTAAAATTTTTTGAGACATTATTAGTATTAGAAGAATCGTATAAAGTTTTATAAAAAGAAAGAATGTGTTCTTCAATATCTTTAGGATCTTCAAAAACTAAATCCCGATCCTCCTAGCTTATCCAACTAATCTTTTTATCATCAGAATCCCACTTCCACAAAAAATGCCTTTGCAGCTTTACAATTTCCTTACATACTATTTTGGATGCTTTAAAGACTAACAGATAATATAGTGACAGGGAGGATATTACTAATTTGATAAAGCACACTCTCTCTATCAAAGATAGTATCATTCTTTTTCAAGTAGACAATTTTTTCCTAATTTTAATAAGCAATTCTTCCCAAAACAGTTTTCTTCTACAATTCCCGCCAATGGTTATCCCTAAATACTTAAAAGGGCCATTCCATTAGTTTGCAGTTTAGGATCAATGCATAATTATAAAGGGTTCTGCTCTAAACCTATCTCACTTACTTTGCTTTTATAAAAATCGACCCTCAAGCTTGATGTTAGTTTAAAATACCTCAAAATGCTTCTTATTACCATAATATTCTACACCTTATCTTCACAGAAAAAAACAGCGTGTTCTCAGCAAATTGGAATAAGTTTACCAACAAATGGTTACTCCCAACCCTCATTCTGATAAGCAAATTGCTTTTAGTTGCTTCTCTAACCAATCTAGCTAAACCTTTTACCACAATTACAAAAAGAAAAAGAGTCATTGGATCCTTTGGTTTCAGTTCCCTAGAAGGGCAGATCTCTTGTGTCAGACTTCCATTGACCAACACCTATAGGAAAGTCAACTCTAAAGATTCTTTAATTCAACCTATCCACTAATTAGATAAGTGTCAAGTCTACATAATATTTGATAAAATTTAAAACTATTTTTAGTTAATATATAACTCAAACCACAAATAATGTTAAATATTTATTAAAAGAAATGAGTTGAAAATGTAATTTGAGAATATTGAGAATTGCTCACATCAGTAGATCAATTACTCACATATAATCACAGTATAAGTTGTCTTTGTAAATTAATTTCTTTCTCAAACAATGTGTGGCCAAAAAATATAATTGAAATTCAAAATATGATTTTAAAGTGTAACCATACCAATTTAATTAGTAAATAAATTACTTGATAAATAGATGCACCGGTCTTACACAAATTTACCTAGCATATAAATTACTATTTCACTCAATCAACATATTTACCTTTAATTATTTTTAATATATCAATTTTTGTTATTAGTGATACATGTAGAGAATTTTACATTAACTAAAAATAAGATCAATTTATAGTATATGAATTCAAATCTTACCTTCTAAATTAATTTTATAAGTTTGATTTAGATTAAAATATACTTCTTAAATGATATCATAATCTATCGTAATGAGATTTAATGAACAATCACTTACTATTGGATGATCTATAAATATCTAGTTTTATAAAAATAATTAAAAGTTAAATATAAAATTTGATATTATTATTAATTACTCAATAAATATACAAGTTTAATAAAATCTCACTTTAAAAATAGCTTCAAATTTTTAACCTAAAATCAACTTTAAGTGGTTATCCATGTTAATAAAAGTTAATATTAGATGATATGTCATGTTCATTAATTACTTATTTTTTTTTTAACTTAACAAAATATTCTAAAAAAAATGATTATGAGCAGAATACTACAACTAGCAGAAGTTACACTCTTTTAAATAATCAATTATATTTAGTAGTATCCATTAGTGTAAGTGAATTAATTAATTATTTTTATTAATAATTAATTATTATAAGTTATAAATGGTAGCTAGAAAAACTTTTATTTTATTATTTTCTATCTAAATATTTATTAAACTATTTTTTTTTACATGTGCAACACAAGTAAACTATACTATTATTTTATTTTATATTTTTATTATTATAATGTTGACTTCCACATCAAAACAATATTGTTCAATTGTAGTTTCAAAATTAAGTAATCAATTCATTGTACCTCTTAAATTAACTATAATCCAAAAATAAGATTAATTTAGAATATAAATCTTATAAGTAAAAAAAATATATAAAATTTTACATTCCTAATAATTACTTAATAAATATACAAGTTTATATCATTTTATAAATTAACTTTAATTTTTTAATGAAAAATTAACTTTACCTATACTTTATCAATTAAATGTTCATTTTCTATTTACTGTTAAATTTTTTAATAATAATGTTCTAGAAATAAAAATTGTAATATGAGTGTTCATGCACCAGACAACGTTGAAATTATTTTTTTAGTTAATATTTCATTAGTTAACTTTATTTTAAACTTATTATGTTTTGAAAATTCTGCTATATTTCTCTTTTATTATGTTTTCCGGTCCTAACAAAAAATTGTCCTTCAGGATCTCTACTCCACACTCTTTTGTCTAAATTTTATCTTTTAGGGGTATTACCTACCAATAAATGCATTAGCTTTTCTATTATTTCTTCTTCTCACAAAAATTTATTCATCCTCCAAAGTATATTTCACTGCCACGTTCCTTCACTTCAGTGACCCAAGTCTCTAACTGTTTTCTCGTATGAATGAGAGAGACTATAATGTCTTGGAAAACGATTACGTAAAGTGTCATATTCAGTGACCCAAGTCCCTAACTGTTTTCTCGTGTGAATGAGAGAAACTATAATGTCTTGGAAAATGATTATTTAAAGAGTCATATTCTATCCTCCAAACATCTTTCCAAAATCTAATTATATAAAGCTTTTCACTCTAAACCTATCTCACCTACTTTAGTTTTATAAAAATTGAACTTCAAGTTGGATGCTAGTTCAAAGCATCTCAAAATGCTTTTTATTACCATAATATGTTGCACCTTATTTTCACAAAAAAAAAACAGCATGTCGTTGGCAAACTAGAGTAGATTTACCAACATGTGGTTACTCCCAACCCTCACTCCCTTAAACAAGTGTTTTTTAGATGTTTCTCTAACCAACCTAGCTAAACCTCCTACCATTATTAAAAACAAAAAATGATCCATTCGGTCGCTCTACCTTAGCCCCCTAAAAGGACTTATCTCTTGTGTTGGGCTTCCATTGACCTGCACTGATATGGAAGTCGACTTTAAATATACCTTAATCCAACCTATCCACTAATTAGATAAGTGTCAAAGTCTACATAATATTTGATAAAAACTTAAAACTATTCTTAGTGTGACAAGTAAAATTAAACACACTCTTAATTAATATGTTAAAACATAAACCACAAATACTATTTCTTAACCAAGAAAGATTGAGTTAAAAATGTAAATTAACGATATTTAGAATTGTTCAAATCAGTAAAAAAATTACTTATATATGATCACCATATTAATTCACTTTGTAATTTAGCTTCTTTCTCAAACATTGTGTGACCAATAAAAATAGTTGAAGTTCAAAATATAATTTGAAAATGCAACAATACCAATTTAATTAATTAAGTAAATTACTAAATGTAGGGTCTTACACAAATTTATCTAGCATATAAGTTACACAAATTTTCAATGAGTTTTCTATAAATAATTATAAGGATTTGTATATAAATATGCTTTGATGCACATTGTTAATAAGTTTGATTGAGTTAAACATATTGATATTAGTAACAAATGTTGTGGTTATGTACTCAGGATTTTTTTTGTGCATGAAAATTAGTGAGACATGACATTGGTATCATACCACTAAATTTACTTCATGTTATGTAGACGAGACTCAATTTTTCTCATATCATCCTATTAGTTGTCTATTCGATAGGAATTTTGATGTTATTTTAAATCATTTTAAAGAAATTGACCATACAGGTAAAGTGACAATTAAAAGCAAGTTACCTGAAATTACATACCTATATATAGCATAAATGTGTGTAAGGTTAAAACTATGGGATCCCAAAATAGTCTAGGAAATAAGTTTATTATATTATTAGAGTTAATATTAATACTATTTATTAATATGATTAATAATAATAATATTCTTTTTATATTAGTCATATGTAAATGTTTGTTAAAAATTACATGTAGATATGTTAGGTTAGAACTGATTGACTTTATTTTTATATATTATTTGAATTGTGTTTATTTATTGACTTCCATTATCAATACACTTATTTTTAAAAAGGAATCAAATACTTCTGGACTATGCATTTTGAAATACATAATCTAAAATGCATCTTATAAATTTAAAGTAGCGCAATTTAGTCATTTCCCCACCTTTACAAGGATGTAACCTTAAAATATAAGAATGTAGAATGCAATAACCTATACATCTAATGAAGAGCCAAATAAGTTTCACTGGTAAAAAAATTCTAGACCTATAATATAATTAGAATACAAAAAGTGATTTGAAAAATGGGGTAAGAGACTCACTAAACACAAAACTAGCATGTTAACCCTAACTTTTTTTAATATATATTCATACATTTACAACACAATTAATTATGTGAATATCTTTTAAATATTTATGGATTAATTAATATATTTAATTAGATAGATTAATACGTCCTTGATCAAGTTGATTAAAGGATAAACTTTTTTACTTTTGAAGTTTTATTTTGATGATAGATTAAATTCATTATGAGCCTATGTGTTATTTCTTTTATAAGTGATTGAATGAGAGCCTCTGTGTTATTTCTTTTATAAGTGATTGAATGAGAGTTATTCATGTTAATGAAAGTTACTATTAGATGATGCATCATGTTCATTAATTACCTTGTTATTTTTTAGACTTAAGAATGTTTTTTAATATTATTCTAGAAAGGTTAAAAAGATAAAAGAAAGATTAGGAACAGAATGCTAAAACTAACACAAATTACACTCTTTTGAATAATCGACTATTTTTTAGTAGTATCGATTATTGTAAGTGAATAATTAATTATTTTTACTAATAATTAATTATTATAAGTTATATTTTTTAAATGGCAGCTACAATTCTTTTATTTTATTATTTTCTATTTAAATATTTATTAAACTATTTTTATTCATTTTACATGAGCAACACAAGTCAACTATTTGTTGTGTATAAAACGATACTATTATTTTATTTTCTATTTTTATTATTGTAATGTTGGTTTCCATATCAAAATAATGTTGTTAGATTTTAGTTTACAAAATGAATAATCAATTCATTATACCTCTTAAATTAACTATAACTTAAAAAGAATTATGCTTCTAATTATATAAGAAATTAGATATTTTTAACTAAGAAATATTTGATAACGAAAAAGTTTGGTATTTCACAAAAATAAGCACTTAGATATGTTTAAAACATAGAAACCAAAAATAATATTTTCATATCCAGAGATTAATACGAGCTACCAGTGGGATACCTAAAAATACTGTGTACAAAAATAATTATGATATTGATAAGATCTAATCATTTGCATATGACTTAGTCAAGTATAACTTAGAGAAGTCCATAACTAAACATTATAATGTTTGATACATATTTTTTGTGATAATATAGAGGAGAGGTATTGTGTCTTGAGTCACGTTGAGAAATATATAATTTTGAATTCTTCATTTTTCGTTTATCTAAACATCATGGAATAATTCACGCTGTTTTGTATATGAATTGAAATATCCTTTAAATATTTTTATTAATTTTTTAAAATTCTACCAATAATTGTTGTTTAAGTAAAATGAATAAAAGTAATTAAAATATATAGGATAGAAAATAATAAAATAAATAAATGTGACAGCTACCAATTGAAAAAATATAACTTATAATAATTAATTATAACAAAAATAATCAATTAATTCAGTTACAGTCATATACCAAAAAATGTAAAGTGTGCTATTCTACTTGTATTATGTGACTCATAATCATTTCTTTTGTTTTTAAAGTCTTTTTAAAATAATATTAGAAAATGACCATAAGTTTAAAATAATGTTGATTAATGATCTTTATATATAGAATATATATATATATATATATATATATATATATATATATATATATTATATAT
>Ga0209489_102442_pt1 | contig 37904 bp, 15 predicted proteins | sample SiratrowhiteBW_FD_187527 | JGI IMG/M metagenome (GOLD analysis project Ga0209489, IMG submission 187527) | Root nodule microbial communities of legume samples collected from California, USA - Siratro white BW (SPAdes) (version 2) | ecosystem: Host-associated > Plants > Roots > Nodule | place... | reverse complement strand
AAAAAAAAAAAAAAAAAAAAAAAAAAAAAACAAAAACAAAAAAAGAAAAAACACAAACTAAGCTCTTATATAACAATATTAAACTTGTTACATAGAATTATATTAAAAATTATTAGATATATTCACAATCAATTGATATATAAGATTTACAATAATTAAACATAACAACAGAAACTAAACTCTTACAGAACAAAAGTCAGGCAGGCTTTACAGATTGCTTGGCCTATATTCTAAAGAGGCCAACAGAGCACCTCCATATTTAGGGGCACCCAGTTCTTTACCCTGTAGCTATTTCTACTTTTCCATGAATAACATTATCTCCCATTTCCATACAGAATGTCAAAATCACAAGTAAGCCTACTAACTCACAGGATTAGGAATCAGTGAATCATGCATCAGGACCATACATATATAATGGATTAATTCTATGCGTGACAGAAGATTGCTTTTATGTCATATACTTACAGGGATTAGGATATAAGGAATTTTTTTTAAGGAACCCTTCTATCCCATTACAGGTTTGCTCATTGGTCCTAGTGGCAGTGATTGAAGTCTCCGGCTCCCCGACATCATTGTTCTTCTTGTAGTCTTTTCCAAGCCTCAAAGTGCAAATAGCAAACCCTAGGCAACTCATTTGTTGTAAAGTACAAATAGATCAAAACTCCAAATACCCTCAGTTAATGGGCGTTTGAGAGGGTTTTGGGTCTTCTAATTTAATTTTTTTATATTACATAGCTTAATAGTGAACAAAAATCAACCAGTATTAGTGTCAAAGACTTTGCATTCTTCGTGAACATGGTATCTACATCCTTTTCTCTCCTTATAAAGACTGTTATTCTCCAACAACCACCTCCATCTGACAACCCGCTTTGTTTGGCAATGAATTCTCTCTCTGGTGACACGGCTAGCTTCATAAGTGAGTGTATGTGCAATTTTCATTTTTTCTTAAGTCATGCAAAATCATGCACAAGTGTTCAATATTGTTGGAGATTCAACATTAACTATATAAATGGTCACAGTAGTCTATAAGTTGATGCAAGCATTACCTTAAAAGTCGGTTTTGTGACATTAAGTCATGCCTAAAACTCTCTAAGATAGTATTATATTTTATCCTAACAATATTTGTTGGACCTATTGTATCACACACTATCAGCTCACAAAAGGACCATTTCCAAATATATAGTCTCACATTTAAGATGTCTAGTCCTCAACATGAGACAGTATGTTGAAAATCCGAGTTGACTAGAGTTATAACCAAATTTAGTATATAAGTGAATACAAACCTCACTTCGCAATTTGATTTTTTAAGATCAAATTATGCCTAAATCCACTTTCTAAGGTGGTATGAAAGTATAGTTTGTCTTGGCGATCAGCTTAATCAAGTACGATATGGAATGAGTGATGGATCCTAGATTTGTAGATTTCTTGTATCAAAAGTCCTTCCAATAAGAGTTTCATACAAGTGTGTCTCGATATGATAAACGATAGTCACCGCTAAAGTACGCATGATTAAGAAATGCTCTCACTAAGAGAAAGTGCATCGACGTGAAAGGGACTTGGACCTGAGGAGAAATGGTTGGAGTTCAAATATGAGTTGAAGTCTCAAATTGTATAGAAATGGGTAAGTCAAGTAACACATAAATGAGAAAGACCCACATTGTGTAGCCCTAAGATTTTGGGTTGAAAATAATATCAAGTTCTCTTGTGTTGTTGACTCGTAACTCATTGGTGAAGATCTCCCAATTGTTTAATCCGCTCATAATTGTCCAACAACTAGTATTAGGGCATATCCTAACAAAGTTTAGTAAGTCTATCATGTTACTCACTATCAAACCACCCACAAATATTTAGTCTCATGTTCAAGATTCTGAGTCCTTAGTGTGAGGTGGTGTATTGAAGATCTCACATTAACTAGAGATATAATCAAATTATAAATAAAAATGGATGCAAAACTCACTTTACAAGTTGAATGAGGTTCAATTGGGCTTAAAGTCCACTTTGTAAGAAGTATCATTACTATAAAGAGAGGGCACCATAGAACAAATTGATTTTCAAGTGCCACGAGGGCAAAATGCATTTTGGTTAAGGGGTGGAAGGTGGAATCAAGTATACTACATAATTGACCATCAAGAGTTTCCTCCATTTAGGAGAGGGAGGGGGGGAGGCAGGTGCCTATACTAGAATTTGGAGAGCATCTTAGACGAGAAGAATAGAGGCACTTTGAACCAAAACCATGTGACTAAGTACACTACAAAGTACACTACAGATGCTTATTATATAGATGTTATTGCATATTATTTTACCCTAATTTTCAACCTAAACAAGGAAATCTAATCCTTTATACATTGGTGCGGATGTGGGAGAACTAGCTATTGTAATTGGAGAGCCAAGTTCTTACAAACCCCACACCAAGATCCCAAGCTTCCAATGTGGGGCTCAAGTACCATAACTAGCAATTGTATCATAACATAACCTACATATGAGTTGTTAAGTTAAGAAACTCTTTCAAAATCAACAATTTTATTTGCAATTAATTAAAAGTAAGGAGAAAAACCATATCTTTGAAGCCATAAAGTGTTTCAAATAGTTAGTCTACATCATTCATTTAATGATTTCCCCCACACCACCAACACTTGGAAGCTTAGACACATAGTGAAGAAAACCAATTAACTCTAAATGATCATATTTTAAACTCTGGTGGATAAAAAAGAGCACTTAAGAATCTAAAGATTTAGGGCCATAATGCCTATCAAATTGCACCTGAATGTCAATTTTTGAGTCATTGATTTAATGATTTCCTCACAAAAACATACTCTAGGGCTTAGAAATGCATTTCAGACAACCAATTTATTTTGGGTTATTGCACAATGAAACTCAAATGCTTACGTCCTTTTCACAATTCTAAAACCCTCCCCTCAAGCTTGAACTCGTAAGTAACTTTAGAATCTCCGAAAGATATATTGAAAAGTTGAAGATAGTGTGATGATTGAATGAATGAGATAGAAAAAAATGAGCAAGAACATATCATTTCCAAAAAAATATTTGAAGCATGACAAGCAAGGATGTTCTTGCTCAACAAAACGATCCTTTTTTTATTTTGTATTTCTAGGAAATGTAATTCTTAGGTTTTATTTCTCGTAAAATAGGGGCAAATAGTAAATATAGAATAGATAATAGTTGAGCTTTTATCAAGCCCAAATGAAGACCACTTTGTAGCTTCCAAACAAGCAAGGTAAGGGAGTGCAATTCAAGCCCAATTAAAGCTAGTTGAAACTCAATCATTGGAAGCAAAGATGGGCAAGGAAAGCAAGAAAATCAAGTGCATAATCATTTTCAGCCAAAGACATATTACAACGAAGATTTGAATTCTTAAAATTCAAACTTCCCTCTCATTTCCTCTATGATTTTCGACCATGTGCTTGAATTATTAGGATTTACATTTTTCATTTAAGAAGCATTTCAATGTAATTAGGAGCATTATCAGATGGCACACCTATATATAACCATCTCATATCCTTGTGCTTCACTTCTAACATTTACGAAAATTTGAGTTTTAAGACACTTGTCAGAGTGATCTTATACTTTGGAGTCTCATTTGAACTTCTAGGAGTCAGGTGGTGATTCTTCCTTGAAGCTTATCTTGAACATAGAGATGCTTCTTCAACTACAAGTGAACATTTGCTTCTTCAACCACAAGTGAAAATTTGCTTCTTCCATCCCTTAAGTCCTCTCCACCTTTTCTTCTTTTAAATTTTTTTTAAGGTTCTTGTCTCTGTCTTGTTCATGTGTTGTTTTTAAGTCAACTTCTTCTATTCATTCGGTTATATGTTTTTTAATTCTCATTCCTAAATGTTTTTAATTACTTGGTATGTTCTTATTCATGTTTTTTTATTCCATACTCATTAGAATCATCGATTCAAGTTTCTAGTCATATCACTTTTATCATAAGAAGTAAACATGTGATTCGTACTTAAATTTGAGTTTGATTAAGCTTCCTTATGTTCTTCGCTTCCAATGCACTATGATTTCAATCATAGTGCTAGTATATAAAAGTAACTTTTTCAAAAATACAAAATTTGGATGCAGATTGATGTAGGAAACAAGTCACCGCCAAGCATCTCCAGAAAAACTATTCAACAAGAAACAACATCCATGTGCAGTATACAATTTGGGTGGGTAATTTAGCAATTTGCAGATATTATTAAAAGTCAAACAATTACACACATGAACAATCATCGTATCAGCGGGACAAAGGTGATAAATACGCCTACCATTTTGAGCATGCACCGATATGTATAAAAATAAATATACAAAAGGACAAGCAACATAAAATTATACAGTGCAAACGGCACTTGTTAAAAGGTCAGGTGTTCAGACCTAACCAAATAATTAAGGGATTCGATTATAAACAGAAAACTAACCTTCATAACTACAATTGCGAAGCAGTGCAGTGACAACATGACGAGTAGAGTCATCATTCTCCACAAGCAAGACCTTAAGAGATCTAATATGCAAAAATCTCTCCCAACATATTATTGCCCCTTGAGGCTGTGGAATATGCTGCTGAGCAGAGGAGGACTCCACAGTCCCCCGCAGTCCAACCTTAACTTCTTCAGCTACTCCATTACATTTCACTTCATCACCCTCGCATAACTCATGTTCCCCACCAGCAATCTTCTTCGCATCTCGTAAGCGCTGACTCAGCTCTTTGCTGTCGCCATCGACACTCATCTGGGCAACCCTTGTCATCCAGAATGCCCAAATTCACAGTGATTATAACTCGTCCTCATCCAAAGAAAAACAGCACACATTCAACAATCTCCAGGAACCCCAGCCCAAATGCAACTGCAAATCACTAGAAATGCAGTTAAAAAGAAAAAAGAAAAAATCTATACAACAAATACAAGTAAGATTAACAAATGCCTTGACCAGATATCCACAGCGCTCTCAAACAAAAACCCTTTCTACTGTAATTCTCACCCTGTAATAGCTTACAATCACTTACTAAAACCATTCACTTCAAATCCAACATACAAAATTATTCAAAACCAACCATGGATCTAGAGCAAACACTAACCCCTGCACGAAGCTATTCAATTTTCCTTCGCAAGTATCTTCCAAACCCTAACTAAGCTGAAGAACTTACTGAGGCCTTCCAAGATTTGACTTACTGAAAATCCAAAACGTCAGAGCAGTAACCGTACACACACACAAGATCGTTGCTCAAACATGAACATCCAAAACCAGAAACGACGCATCGTATTCTTCGTGCTAAATCGCTGACACTGTCAAAAACGAATAGATTTGAAAATAGAAAGAAGAAGAAGATATCATCATTCCAAATCAAAAACTTCAAAAAATAAAGAGAGGATTACCAGGTAAGAAACTTCACTAATCGCCATTATGGAGTCATTACGAGAAGATTGGAGTTACGTCATAATAACAACAATGATAAAATTAAAGCGCTGTAAACCTTAAAGCGAAATTAGGATAAACAAATTTTCAAAAAAAAAAATTATAGAAAAAGGGAGAAAAATCCTGAAGCTGGGTCGTGTTCTGTTATAAAGATGAAAGGAGATTGACCAATCTGAAAGCGCGGTGGAGAAGCAGATAACGCCGACGTTAAGTTTAGAGGAGAAGCAAAAGAAAGATATATTGGGTGGGTTGGAAGCGCGATGACCCAGGTTGGTGACGTGGACGAAGTGGAGGTGTGGGATGTTCAAGAACTGCCACGTGGCGAAGATATTTCCATGTCCGCATGTTTGGGGACACAACTCTGCTGACGTGGATCAAATCAAAAGCCGGGTGCTCAAGGAAGAACGAGGTCATGGAGAAGATCTTAAAGATTTGAGTAAGGACACGTGGCGTAATCTCGCTTCACATGATTCCGGCTTTTCGTGCATAGTCACGACTTCACGGAGTTTAAGTCAATATGAAATGACGTTAATAACCTTAGAGATTTGTACTTAAAACATTATTTTCAGTTTATTAATGTACCCACTCTGTAAAAGTCATTGCATTATTGCACATGAATGTGCTTTAAACAACACAAGATTTTAATCTATTTTAAATTCAAATATTATACATAAATAAACATGATTAAAAAATATAAATTATTAAAGATGATTGATAAAGCTAAATGATAAAAAAAATATTAATAAAGTGATTAGATATTTCGTATTTATAATATTATGAACTAAATAATTTCTAATTTACTTTGTTATTGATTGTGATGACATCATTCCATATCCTATGATTGCCCCTTGATTATTGCATAAACAGATTTGAAGTCGTTATCCTAATCGGTTCATTACTTCTAATTATCAACATCAAAAAGAAAAATTCATAATATTCTAATGGAATATTTATTAATTTTGTTTTATAATTATTTTTTTAGAACAAAAATATTTATCTCCCAAACTATATATTTTCCGTTGATATAATTTTATATCAGGATTTTACTTATCAATTATATCAACAAACAATTGGTATTAACATTAAGATTTAGTAATTTATTAAAAAAAATACTCCTTTTTCATAAAAAAAAATAATTTAACAAATCATTTATCAAATTTAATCTTCTCAGTTTAAAGTACACTTTTTTATAGTTCAAATTTTGAAACAAATAATTCTTCATTTTTGTTTTTTTATTGGACTTTATGGATTATATTTCTACTAATGGAAAAGAGTAAATGTATCTTAACAAAAAATTATGTTTTATTTAGATTGGAGGAGTATAAAATGAAAAAAAAAAACTTAATAAAAAAATAAAGTTTCAATTCTCTCTTTCTTTTTTCTTTTTATTTCTTCTTTAATCCAAAAGTTAAGAGAGAAGATGATATTGATGCATGCTATGTTGTCCTAACTAAATATTTGTATATACTTGTAATTGGTTATAAATACATATTTTTAATATATAAATTATATTATAATTAAAAATATTGTAAAAAAATACTTTCAAATATATACTTATGTTTCAGATTTAGAACCAAATATTTAAATTGTGATCAAAGATTAATTTTAACTATTACTTAAAATTTAATTTAGAAATAAATATAAAAGATAACAGGGAATAGAAACTCTAAATCATATGAGAAATGTACTTTTGAATTATTAAAAATATTAATAATTTTTAATTGAAAAAATTAAAACTTTTTTATTTAAGTTGTGAGATTTAATTTATAGTGTGTAAGATTATATGTACTCTTATACTCACGTTAATAAAATGTTCTATCTTTACAATACATTATAATTTAATTATTTTCGATAATTATCTATTAAATTAAATTAAGATTTTTGTACTCTTTAAGATGTTATAATTTTTGTGAGGAAATATATTATGTATATGTGTTGTTTTTTATTTGTTTGTTTTTTTTACCATCGTTACATTTAATAGCAAAATTGTATATTGTATTTTTTAATATGTGAGGTTGGTAGATGTTTTGTCGTTTTTTATTTTATAACATTTATTTTTCCTTTCTTAATCTTCAATACTTTGATATGTTTATCTTTATTATAAAATTTAACTTTCAATTTCTTAAACCTCAAACCTAAAAAAATATCATAAAAATGGTAGTTTATTTAGCATAATGTAATTATTGTCTTCGTCACATCGTTTCCTATGAAAATAGTATTGAGTTTGGTGTAACCTTTTATTTCTAGTTGTTATTAGAAAAATTCAACCAATATTCTTATTGAAAGGTTTGAGTTGATAATGAGGAATTTATAAGCCTACAAACATGTCTCAAAACACAACATTTGTTGAACTCTCTTGATTAATCAAGACTATACGAATGTTTTGGACCATCATTACCATCAAGAGAATGATGAGGTTGTCTTCATGTGTAGCAACATCCAATAAGTTGGTGTTTGAGAACATGATAAACACCTATGATCACTTTTCTTCTCCCACAAATAGGATTAATGTTGACCTTTAATATCTTTTCTTACCTAAACACCTCAAATCCCTACCAAAAAATGCTTTTGTAATTATATTAAAGTCCTCTAAGATTAGGGTCTCATGTTCCTCATTGTTGAGAGTGTCAGGGCTTAACCTTTTCTTTTTGCATTGCCATAAATACACTTCTTTTATTAGGCTTTCAATTTGTTGTAGTGTAGTGTATCATTGTTTGTATCATGCACATAAATCGTGTGGAATTTGCATCACTTGTTCAAGCTCAAGTATTTGATTAGTTGAGTTGGAAACTTAGAAGCAACTTTTTCAGAATTTTTCTTTGACACATTAGGTGGAGTGATATTAATGTTGGGTAGAGGTAAATGGAATTTGTACAAATTGCACTATTTATTGACTTCCTTGTCATAGTGAGATTTGCTCGATCTAGGCTTTTACTCACGTTGTTGGTCTTGTAATGTAGTTTTTTCCAAGACATGTCCAAGTTTTTTCCCAACCTCAATATGAAGATGAGGCCTTAAAACTCCCCTATGTCATTGTCTTAGCTTTTCTATTGTACATAGATTCATTAAATGGGTTCATCCATAGTCATTTTACAAAGGCATCACTAAACATTTTTTCTTTTTGGGAACGTATATCATAATGTTGCAAAAATGAGTCATACAATCTTTCAAGGATTCTTACTCTTGTTGTTCCACATCAAATAGGTCATCAATTATCAGGGCTTTAACCTTGTTACGCTGACAAACATGTGAGAAATTATTTTGAAGAATGAGATGCATCTCTCCTGCAAACCATTAAAGCAATCTAATGTTGAGTAATGTTCCAACAAACATCTTTAATTGTACCACATTTATTCTGTGAATAAGTCCAACTTTGGGACCATGTAGTGAGAAGAATGAGTTCTTCCATAATTAGATCAAAGGTTAACAATCTTACTTTGATGGTGTTGGGTCAAATTTCAATATTTTTTATTCATTCATCAAGGTTTCTAAAGTTTGTTGAAATTTTTCATTTGTTTATTGCAATTGATAGTGGCTTTTAAGAGTTTCCTTTACTTAGAGACATGAATCTTTTAAGTTTTTTTTTAACTAAATTGGTGCATTTTTTATAAAAATACTAAAATTGACAGATTTTGAAAAATTTACGCATATGAGTAAGTTACGTCAATATGACATAATTTAATTGTAAAGAAGTCATGAATGCATGATACAATTTTTTATTTGTGAAAGTGAAATCATATTAATATGATACAACTTCAATATAATGAATTATGATTTTGTTTAAAAAAAAACTAAAATATAATGATAGTTACACAATTTTATTTTAAAATAAAAAATTACTCATTTTGATAACTTTTTTAAAAAATTTCACCAATCCAATTAAAAAACCGAATTTTTTTATTACATTTATTTGCTTTGTTGCCTCAAGTTATTCCTAATATTGAAAATTTACTAGGGTATCATCATCTTCCTCTTATTTACTCATTCTTTAAAACATAAAATAGATTACTTTTCCTAAATAGTTTTAGATGCCAAAATTTTATAATTCAAGATCAAGAGAACCTGAAATCACAATATTTAAATGTAATAATTGAGAATCAACCAATTTATTAATTTATAAAAAAAATTAATTTCAGAATTTTAAAGAAAAGTAGTTATATGTAAAATAAAAATAGTAAACCTTATCTATATAAGATATAGCTCAATTCGAATGTACATTTAATATTTAATAATATATATTTGTCCGTAAGAGACGCCTGAAAGGACAAAAAGCTATTACAAATTGGATAGTCCCTGCCAAATTAAATAAATAACTAAAAAACCTCACTGACATTATGCATGAGATATAATTAAATAATAAGATGATTTTCACGCCACTGGACAAACCACACTCAGACGAAATATAACAAAGAAAAGAAAAACAGACTAAAAGGTGAAGAAACAGCTTGCATTAAAAAAAAATAGTAGCAAAAGTGTAGTTTGCATGGAAAGAAAGTAATAAAAGTTTATTTTGGAAAAAAAAAACACAAATGTCTCTCATTACCGAGGTTGTAAGCAGTTAAAAAATGACATAGAGCTATAATTTTATTTTTATCAATTGAATATTTATTATAGACAAATATTATTCAAGAAATAATAATAGAATTTAAAATATTCTTAAAGAGAGATATCACTCAAAATAAAGTTTATTTGAGAAAAATTATATACAAAGAGATAAGAAAATGCATAAAAGTAATAAAAAATAATAAAATGTTAGCAAACTATTGAAAATAAAATATCTAAAATAAAAAATGTATAAAAAATAAAACATACAAAGTAAATAATTATAAATAAAATTATTAAAAACATTATATTAATTATTTTATTAATATTTACAAGACTAACACAATTTTCTCTATCAATAATTTTCATATTCAGTTGTCACCATTCATAACGTCATGAAATTAATATTCAACACTTTATCAAGAGACATTACTTCAATACCTAATCAATAACAATATCAAAAAAATAAAAAGATAACAATTAATAATTTAATAAATATATACACTAAATATAAAAGTATATCTCCATGATAAAGTATCTAACCTCAAAAACTATTAATAAAGTTCATATTCTATGCTCAAATTTCAAGAATATCATCATGTTGTAGTTGAAAATAACATAAACTTATAAAAAATAAATAATATAATTTTAAAAAACTAAAAAATGTTAATTTATAAATAAATAAAAATATATTTTGTCTCTTTGTAATAAAAATAAAACTTTCTTAAATTAAAAATTATAAAGTTGCTAACTTTTTTTTTATTGGTAATGGAGCACACGTTATGCATTGGAAAGCTAAATAATAAAAAACATTGATAGGAAAAGAAGAAACCAATACTACCTTGTAGTCATGTAAAGAGTATGGACCATGCATAGTTTTTGAGCTGTAAAGTTTGATATGTCATGTGAGATCAAAATAAAGAAGAAAAATTCCTAAATAGTAGCTATTAATCACTAGTTAGTATCTAAAATATTGATTATAATATCATTATGTTTACACCAAAAATATGTTTGTTTTGTACTTAAGATTGAATCGCAAAATTATTCCTTTGAACTTGCAACTTGACTAGATCACTCTCTCAATTATTTGGTAAGCAATACAATGGTTGTTTTAGATAAATTAATTAGCACAAAACAATTTAGGACTTATAATTAATGTAGGTTGCACATATCAATACCATCACTATCCTATCTACAAACTTTATATCCACATCTATTTTAAGTAGGGATAACAAAAGGAAACTAATACATTTCTATTTCAACTTAACTAATATTAGGTAAGTTTATTAATGTTATGTTTGGATTGAGATAGGGATGGAAAGGGAAAAAAAAAAATAACAGATAGAAGAGAAAAAGAAAATGTAAAATGAGATTGTTTAAATTAACATGGTAATGGTTTTAATAGGTTATTATTTATAGAACAATAGGGACACAGATGATTTACATTTATTTCTATTGAATACATAGAAATGGGAAAGAAGAAAAAAGAGGATACCCTTATTCTTGCCCCTCCAACCGTCCTTAATTGATTTTTTTATTTAAAGAAAAAGAATGCTTATTTTTTCTTTCATGGATTACATTGATGTCTTTTTTTAGCTCATTGTTACGTATTATCAACATTTATTAAAATGAAAAAAAAATATACAATAAATTACCTTTTTATTTTAAATATTGGTACGAATATTATTAATAGAAAAAATTTACATTTGTCCCGTCGAACTTAGCTTGTTTGAATATTTTAGAACAATGCAGTAAAAATGTTGGAATAGAATGTAACTATTTAATTTTACTTATAAATAAGACTTTGTAAATTAATTCATTAATAAACTAAAATTACATAATAAGAATAAAAAAATGAATTTTTAAATCAGTACAATTACATAATAAGAATGAAAAAAATTAATTTAAGCCAAAAAAAAAACAATTGAGTTATAATTTCTTACAATTTTCACAATTACTTTTTAAACAATTAGTGAGTTATAAGTATTTCATTAGTTTTAGATACTTAATTAGACAAATGTGGGAAATTTGATACAAGAACCCTGGTAATTTGGCTAAGATGCTTAATTAAACTAATGTTGGAAATTTGATACAAGAACTGAGGTAATTCGACAAAGAGTATAAACTGTTGAAATGAAATGAAATATTTTATTATTTAAGTTAAAAAATTTATAAATATAAAAATTAACTGTTTAAATTTTATTTTATAAAAGTTACTATTTTTTAAAAAATAATTTTTCTCTGTCTTGTTTTTAGATTTTTTTGTGTTAATCATTTATTCTTTTTTAAGATTTAAAGTTATCATAGGAACTAATATAAAATAAAAGATATTTCTCTAATTATAATTTCATTTAGAATAAGTTTTTCTTTGTTACTTTTTTTTGTTGGATTGTTTTCAAAAAAGGTGGTTTGCATCCTAGGTTGTGTGATTGTATATGTTGAGCAAGATGAATATTTGTTAGTCTAAATTCACAGTGGTATCTTCAACATGATAATTTGAGTTTTATTTTGGTAAGTTTCAGTTTCATGCATAAATCAAAGACAACTGGAGTTTTGTGGGAAAAGTTAGATTTTAATATAAATGAAATTATTACTATATTTTTTTTATAAATGATTCGCGAATAAATATTTAAGTTGGTAAATGATTATTGAAATTTTATCCTTTATTTGAACTGAATTTGGAAAATAAGTGAAATATTAGAGTTTGAAAGAAATTATGAGTACTGTGAGATTGTATTATAACAATTAAATTTAGGTGCGATATCTTCGTCTTAATAACTCATTATTTTGTTCAAGATTGTATGATTGGGCTTGGTATAGTTAATTTTGGTTATGTTTATACATATTTGGATGTCACATTTTATGCAGTTGATGTTGTCCAATTTGATCAAGTAAATGCAAGGAAGTTGATTTACTTAATTTTTTGTTTTCAATTGAAATTGTAATGCTGTGTAAGTTAAATATTTGTTGATATTAGTGATAGGTTGAGTTTTCATAAAAATAATCTGCTAGTTAAAATTTATTCGTCTAACTATCAATTATTGAGTTTTTAATTGAATTTTGTCTGATTAAAATTAACTTGTCCAATAACTAAATCTGTGATGAGTTTTAATTTAAATAACTTGTCTAATAAATTTAACTCGTCTAACTATCAAAGTTGTCAGACTTTCAATTAATTGAATTTCTTCCAATAAATATTTTGTTCATCTAATAACTTTATATAACTAAAATCTTTTACATAATATAATAAGTGATCAAATTAGTTCAAAACAAAAGTTTTTTTCTTCATTTTTTATGCCTTACAGAAATATTTGATTCCAAAAAAATAATAACTTGAATCAATTTGAACTTAATTAAAATATTTTAACTTTTAACTACTAATATATATATATAACATATTTCATTAATACTTATTCACTTTAACTAAACAACTTTTATCTCAATCATTTTCAAATTTTTAATATCTCATAGCTAACCATAATAATCTTACAACATAAGCATCTTCACTATATCTCTAAACATTAATTTCTATATTCAAATAATTAAAATATAATCTAAATAAAACATAATCCCTACACAAAAATTAATATATTATAATCATGTGATATTCACACTGCAATCATTTACCATAAGGTATATTAAAAAAATATTAACTTTCCTTACTTTGTTAAGACTTAATTATTAAGTCATAAATTCAAAACTTTTCTATCCTCGTAAAACACTTAAACTTGCATATAAAAAATTTCATCAACAATCTAAATATATCCTTATCCTCGTGAACCAATAAAAAATCATCTTTATTCCAAAAACAACACATGCAACATTAGGCATACAAACTTTTTCAAAAATTAACTTAAAAAATAACAAAGAGAAACTTACTCAAAAATAATTTATAAGCAAATAAAAATGTTATACTTCCCATCACAATATCTTTAAAATGAACTCTGATATAAGAAAACGAATCTTTAAAAATTTTAAAGAGCTAAAGAAAAAAATATTTTAAACAAATATTTGTTTTTTGTGAAATTAATTTAAACAGTTAACAATTTATATGGATAAACCTTTTAACTTAATAAGATATTTATGTTTCATCATAATGAAACAACTTCTACTCCTATACATTAACTAATGTAGCTAATCCTTACATTTTGGTCTCCATAATCACATTCTAATATGTTTCTCAATAAAAATATATTAAAATGGAGGTTAGAAATTAAAATTTTAAAAACCAAATTTTGACCCTAAAAAAGAAACAATACTATTTGTAAAAAATATTATTTGAATAAATATTAAAAATAATATTTCGTGTAGGTAATTTTTTTAATGGTACATTGGAAAAAAAATCGTAGTGGGTAGAAAAATGAAAAAAAATCAAATAAAAATGAGAAAATGGTAAAAAAAACTTAAAAATGTTTAATTTTAAAAAATATAAAAATATAACAATAAACAAACACAAAAATCAATAAAATAAAAACTACTAACCAGACTCATTCATTTAATTTTTCTCTCTTATTTTTATTATACAATGTAACACTCCAAAAATAATATGCATAAAGCTAACATGCTAACACTCTACTAATTATAATTATGATTCATCAACATATAGTAATCCTTTCAATTAAAGTATTTCAAAATTCTACCTTCAGAATTCTACTAACATACAATTACAAAATATCTCCAAATTATTTTCCAAATTTAGCTTATGCCTAAAAGCACCACTCATTCCAAATGATCATCCAATATCCATCTGCAACATTATCTGCTCTCGTGTCAAAAATACGATCATTGCAGACAGATATCAAAACACAAGTACAACAAAACAAAGGGTAAGCTAACCAAATTTTTAATAATACTGAGTATTTCAATTCAAACACAGAGATTAACATCACTCAAGTCTTTCATTCAGTTACATGCACCATCACAATACAAGACACTGACACACTACAAATTTGACTCTACTTCCAAAAGACTCGTGTATTGAATAAACCTCGAGATATGCACCTGTCATACATCTTTATGTTGTGAACCTACACAACCTCCATACAAATGAATCATTAATCATGTATGACAGGGTTAGTCCCTCTTAGACTTTGCTGACCAACTATGTTTCAAGCTGCAGTCACCCAGTTCAGACCTCCTTCGACTCTCACCACCTAGTAATAATCAATAATCGTCTATTTGATTCATACTATTAGTAGAGTTAGGATATCAATATAATTTAGGATTTTCTTTTATAATTTTTATTATGTATTTTAATTAAGTGGTTGAATAGGTCACATGGAAAAAGAAAACTACAAGAAGATGAATCATTCATATTCTCATGGTGGGAAATAATGGGACATTCAGTGGGAAATGAAAACTAGTCAGGATTAATATAGAATTTAAAAGGTCTTAGATATTTTGGCACGTCAAGATTAATAATCTAGAAAGGTCTCAGGCATTTTGGGCTATAAAAGGATGTATTCAGAAATGTAATGGGAGAGGAATTTTGGAATAGAATTGAATTTTTCTCTCTGAGAAAAATCATTGTGATGAGAGAAAGAGAGATGGAGAAAAAGAAAACAAAGAGCTAGTAGAAAAGAAAATTAGTGAAAAAGAAGAAAATAAAGAGAAGGAATTGAGAGAAAAAGAAAATAAAGAGAAAGAGTTGAGAGAAAAAGAAAATAAAGAGAAAGAGTTAAGAGAAAAAGAAATTAAGGAGAAGGAGTTGAGAGAAAAAGTGATCAAGAAAAAGGAAGGAAAAAAATAAATACATCTATTTCTTTTATGATTGTGCAAATGTTGTTGTTTCCTCCATTCAACAATGTGGGGAAGAGTTTTTAATGAGAAATGTTAATAACACACCATTTGGTATCTACCAATCAATCGTGTTTGTAAATATTCTTGTTTTGGAATGGGAAATTAACAAAAGGATGATCTTTGATCCTGGAATTATGTTTCTCGGAATTGAAATTAACAAAAGGATGATCTGTGATCCTGGAATTATGTTTCTCGGAATTATGTTTCTCTTGGAAGAAGTGTACTCATGACATTCAAGGATGAATGTCTTTGAAGAAGGAGAATGATATGATCTTTAGGGGATAAATATAATTTAGGATTTTCTTTTATAATTTTTATTATGTATTTTAATTAAGTGGTTAAATGGGTCACATGGAAAAAGAAAAACTACAAGAAGATGAATTATTCATATTCTTATGGTGGAAAATAATGATACATAATAAGGATTAATATAGAATCTAGAAGGTCTTAGATATTTTGGCATATATTTTGGCATGTCAGGATTAATAATCTAGAAAGGTCTCAGGTATTTTGGCCTATAAAAGGATGTATTCAGTGTGGCGATCAACCCCATGACTTATCACTCACCTTCTCATCTTTCTTGAGTGTGGAGTCAATATCCTTTCCCAAATTATCCTTACCCCATGACTTATCACTCACATTCTCATCTTTATTGAGTGTGGAGTCAATATCCTTTCCCAAATTATCCTTTTCCCAAACTGAATATCAAAAACGGTCCTGCCCCCCATATTTTCTCATCAGCATGTGACTCGAAAATTTTGTAGTCTTTCTTCCTTCTTTCATTTATCCCAAAACGAAAGGATTTGTCTCAAGTTCTTACTATCATTGCATAAAAGAGTAAAACAAGAACCTCACATTGGGGCAATCAAAGTCTCTCATTTAGTTAATTTCTTAATTTTCAATCTCATTTCTCTAGGGGCATTAAAAAAAAGAAAGAGAAAAAAAATAAAAAATAAATAAAAGTTTGTTAAAAACCTGCAAAGGACGGTCTAAGCAAAAGATAGGACATTCAAAAAACAAAAAGAAAAAAAGAAAAAAATGACATGTGTTGGAGGTCGTTGAACTTTGTTACAAGATTAATCTCTTTGAAAATCCAGCAATCAAGACTCCAGATGATATATGGTCATATTTCTTAATCTGGCTCTAAGTTCCGAACGGTTTTCTTGTTCTACAGCTCGATCCTCATGTGTTCTTCTTCTCCTTCTTCCTCTATTTACCAACTGTTTAGGGTTATTTCGTTTTCACAATTATGGAATTTCGAGATTTGCATTCCGCATTCGGTGGTTATTCGGATTTTTGAAATCAGAATGGTGGGAATTGTTTCGATTTGGTTTTGTTGTTGATGGATCCTTGGTCGGTTGTAATAGAACCTAGTCCAAGCATGGTTAACGATACAATCTATGTTGTTGTGGCAAAAAATGTGAAAGATAGAAAACTAAATCTTATATAGGTGATATAAAATTCTCGAGGAAGAAAAATTTGCATCCTTCACGTTCACGTGCCAACACCTGTGATTCCTTTGAGTAAGTTTGTAACGTGCTTGTGCACTTGCAATTGTTTGTTTGTGATTTTTGATAACTTCAACCTTTTTTCCTTTCTTATGTTTCAAAAGCTAAAGACGATTTTATCGTAACTTGAGTACAAATCTTAGACTTTTGATTGATTGTGCCTATGAACGTTATTATTCTTACTCGCTTGGTGTGAGTATATATTATGTTGTTGACCATTTTTTGTTCTTGAAATTACCAGTAGATTTGAACCAAAACTCATAATGGCCAAGAAGATAATGGTCCTTCTTTAGAAATTCTAATTATAATCAATAGTTTTTGTTTAAAGTTTAGTGTACAAAGAATACTTAAGAAACCATGATGTAGCTTACGATTTATTGTGTATGTTTTTATTGTTTCTTGAAATATATATTTCAAGGACCAGATTTAACTTGGTTTTTTTGGTTATTTTGATAGTAGGTGCTAAATTTCCTGCAAGTGAGTTGAGAGAGTAGGAAGTTCAAGATTATGATGAAAGGGAAAGGCAAAAAATTCATAAGACTATGGATTATTATATTTATATTTGTCAAAGAACGGGGTAATTTTCTAGTAAACATTAATTTTCAAAACTTTTTTTTTCTCTTTTGCTAATAATTTTCTGATATAGGTGCGGGCATGGAAACTACACATTGAAATGGATTGTGTAGAAAAAGGGATTGTAGAACTCATCCAAGTATGGCATACAAAAGCTTGTAATGGGAACAACATCTTATAAGTACCATTCTAGGTAAGTAGCCAGCTAAAAATCCCTCAGGAAGTTAATACACATTATTGTAACTAAATTATTTGATTGAATTAGTAGCTTTTTGTTAACCATGTTATGCTTTCACACTTTTGAATTACTATTTCTCAACATTCTTAGTTATGGAGCTTAGTCTTCACCTCTACTTATTTAATTTTATTCCCCTTTTGAAGCTTTGCTTCATAGAAAATTTTATAGCTCTTCTGAAATTTATATTTATATTTTTGTTGTTTTTAACGAGCTTCCACTTGCATGATATTGTAGGAGAATGATATCCCTCAGATCTAAGAAAGCTATATATGTATGTGAACAAGCTCCAACTTCTTGTCATATACAGTTTATGTGCAACGGGTACCTCATACACACAAGGTAAGTGGTGTTACGAATACTCAAATAGTGGTCTTAATTCCAAGGAATAGTAGTGTCACAAGAAGATAAGTGTAGTTTTAGAGAAAGCTTCACAGGAATTTAGTAGTTTCAAAAAGCTTGTGTTTTTATTTGCTGTACTATCCCAATAATATTATTTTATTATATTATTATATTTGGTACTAATACAAGTGTTATCATATATCACCACAAGTTGAGGATAAGGTAGTGAAGATGGAATTTGTACTTGCAGCTCTGAAAGAACAGATGAATTCCTTACTTGTCTATATTGCTACAAGATCGGATGTACCTGAACATGTTACTGCGATGGCACCTGGTTTGGTAAGTGCTTCAAATAATTCTACTATAGTATTAACATGTACATCTTGGTGCAGTATTTAATTTTCTTTGCTGTCAATATTTCAGGCATCAAATGTTGTAAGTGGTGCTCCATCCCCAAATCACATTGTAGGATCAAGTGGAGGCAGCAAGACAGATTAAATATATATGTTATTCTTTTTTTTGTATTTTGTAAGGGAAGTGGGTTTGACCAATTTAGTAAGTTGTAATAGTGTTTTGGAACATAATATCTTGTGAACTCTGTTAGAACATATACTATGTTATGTTGCACTATAAAATATTTTAATGTGATCTTTTGTTATTACAAAAGTTGTGTTATTTTAATTTTTTTTCTATTGGATATGTATGTAACATATATGATTATGAAATCTGATAAATTATTAAATATTATTAGATATATTACAACTAGATATATAATTATAAAATACTGTATAATTTTTTGTTGTTGGCAATAAAAATAATTATGACAATTCAATTGATATTATTTACATTGAAAAAATACGGCTTTATACAAGGCGTAATCTGCAATGTTTTGGACAAAAACGTCATTTTATATATTGTGATGCACAGATCTATGATGTTTCTCATAAACGTCACACATGTATAAAGTGTCATTTATAATCGACATTATATAAAACAAAATGTCATCACATACACGATTTTTTGTAGTGAGAAATAGAGAAAGAAAGAATGAGACAAAGAAAGAGAGAAAGAGATAAAAGAAAGAAAGAAAGAGAGAGAGAAAAGAAGAAAGAGAGAAAGAAAGAAAGCAAGAAAGAAGATAAAGAAAGAGAGAAAGAAAGAAATAAAGAAAGAGAGAGAGAAAGAAATAGAGAAAGAAAGAAAGTAAAAAAAAGATAAAGAAAGAAAAAGAGAAAGAGATAAAGAAAGAAAAAGAATAAAAAAGAAAGAAAGAAAAAAAAAAGAGACAAAGAAAGAAAGATAGAGAGAAAAGAAGAAAGAAAGAGAGAAAATACATGTTTATATTTGAATAAGGGTATTTTTAAAATTCAAAATTTTATTGAGGTGCGTGACAAGATTATGGGTGCAAGAAGAATACGTCCTATATTGTTTAAGGGTAGTATGATAAAATCAAATTATAACGATAAAATAAATACATATTATATCATGATACGATAAAATGAATTTATCATGATAAAATAAATATACCGATATAAAATTAATATACTGTGATAAAATGAATTTCTCGCGATAAAATAGATTTCTTGCGGTAAAATAAATTTCTCGCGATAAAATGGATTTATCACGATAAAACGAATATATCGCGATAAAATGAATATATCACAATAAAATAAATTTATCACGATAAAATAAATATATTATAATAAAATAAATTTATCGTAATAAAATGAATATGTCGTGATGAAATGAATATATCGCAATAAAATAAATTTATCACAATAAAATAAATTTATTACGATAAAATGAATATTAAGGGAAAGAAAAAAAAAGATAAGAAAGAAAGAAATAGAGAAAGAAAGAGAGAGAGATAAAGAAAAAAAGAGATAAAGAATGAATGAAAGAAAGAATGGAATAAAGAGAGAAAGAAAGGATGAATGAATGAATAAAAGAAAAGAGAAAGAAAGAAAGAAATAGAGAGAGAGAAGAAAAAGAGAAGGAAAGAAGGAAAGAGATAGAAAAAGAAAGAAAAAAAAAAAAAAAAAAAAAAAAAAAAAAAAAAAAAAAAAAAAAATAAAAAAAAAAAAAAAAAAAAAAAAAAAAAAAAAAAAAAAAAAAAGACATTTTTTTTAAATAAACCGACCTAAACGTAAAATGTTATTTATAAAAACAAGTTTAGTCTCGTATTTCCATCCATATAAAAAGCATATAGTTTCAATTTTATTCTTCTTATTTATTTCATCTGCATTCAACTTAGCAAACAAATTATCGGTGGTGCTAAACAAACAGGCGTAGAGAATTTTTGAAGGAATATAAAACTCCTACAGGATAAAAAAGATAAATTGCCCAACAAAAAATGGAGAATTTTTGTTCTATTCATTTAAGCCACTGAAATGAGTATTCAAAGAAAGGAGTCACTGAAATGAGTATTGTGAAAGGTTTACCTGGAAGTTACTCCAATAAAGGCCTTCCCCCAATCTCGAGAATGTGATGATGCAAAACAACAAGTTCATTCACATTTAATTTTACAATAATACATTGACCAACTATCTACATAGCAATGCTGTGATATATTCACTCTTCACAATAACATTATATGCTGGGGAACTCCTCCCATATAACCAAATTAAAACGAAAAAATACTATCAGTTTTATCAGATTACAGCATTTCAAATATCATTATTGGTCCAAAATATTACTAACAGAGAAGTTCCCTTTCTTTGATTATCTGTCCTGCAAAATTGCCAAGCATGCAATATATGCACGCAAAGAATGAAATACTTACTGCTATGATACATTATTATATCTTTATGCTGCAGCAGATCGCTTGTCCTCGTAATCATCAAGATTAAGGGCTTGTAGCAACTTAGGCCAAGATTCTGGGATTCCCCCTGGCAGGTTAAACTCCAATAATTTTCCTCTGCTACGGTAAAATTCCTCCACAGGCTGAGTCTGCAATCAGGACAGTCTTTAAATTTATGGAAAGGGAAGCCAATAATCATTCACAACAATGTAACTATAAGTAACAGGGAATTGGAAACATCAACTTCAACACATTTGCCCAGATATTTTATAAACATCTCACTATAAAGATAAATATACAACAAACAAGAAGTCACTCAAGCAGCCATTCTTCTTGAAGTCCACACATAATAATAATAATAATATAAGGTGCACAATACCATTTCACGGTATATTCGAAGCCTTTCTTTGACTACTGGTTCAGTATCATCTGATCGTGTAATGAGCTTAGAAATGCAATTCGCAGGAGGAAGAAGTGGAGCCATAACAATTCCCGGGTTCCCATTCTCAGCCTTAATGTCAATGGAAGCAACATTAAAATTACCCCCACACTGATTGCAAATTCTCCTACCAAGGCATTTCTCAAGCAGAACATCTTCTCGGAGCTTCAGATTGATTACCAAGTCGATGTCAGTTACCCCTTCCAATATTTCCTGCACCGAAAAAACATGAACTAAAATTTGAGTATTCTATAATTTAAAGTTTTATACTGCTTCTATGAACAGGAAGCACACAACAGAACTGTTGCGACTTAAACACATAAGCTGGTTGAAGAGCCAGATGCCGAGAAAATTAAAGCTGCATGTATGAGGGGGAAGAAGAAGCTGATTAGGTGGGAAAATAAAACAATAAAAAAAAGAAAGTAGATAAGGTAAATTGCCTTATGAAATCATCAGGTTTGTCCATACAAAGAAAAAAATTCTTCACTTACTTTTCATTTAAAATTACATTTTCAGATATCAAAACCGACTATCAATATTAATGTTCCTTGTATTCATGCAAAGGTTTAGTAAACAAAATAAGGGTTAGTACCTATAATGAAATACACTTTACCAAAGTGAAGAAACTCACTGCTTGCTTTATTGTTCGAGGAAAACCATCAAGAATAAATCCCAATTCGCCTTTAGCTTCCCCAGCATCAAGTCTCTTTGACAATAAACTTATAATAATTTCATCTGACACCAATTGACCTTGTTTTACAATTTCTGATAGCTGTAAGAAACCAAAAATTACAAATAAGAATGTAGAAGAGATGATCCGACGGACATAAAAAACATTCTAACCCAACAAAGAGACAACAATTAGGCTACTATATATGAAATTGAAATACCATAACTATGTATTAATCGAAGCTCATTTATTTTCCGTCAACTGATCTTTAATCCAATACCTTCTTTTAAAACTAAAAAATCCAATACCTAAAGCACTTAAAAATGGAAAAATGAAAATGAAAATCGAGACATCATTTCACTTATTTGGTTCAATAAAAACTACAAAAATCAATGCTCCAAAATTATTGGTGGACAGGTAGATTTTCCTTATTACGAATAAATAAATTACGCACGCAATTAATGTTACAAGCTTACGCTCTGCTGTTAATAAATACGATAATGTTTATAACTAAATAAGAATAAGGAGTTAACAGCAAACAGACGACAAGACCACTCCGTAAATTGTCAGTCTTGCAACAAAAAGTACAGATATAATGAAAGAGCAAAGATAAAATCAATGCAAAAAGAGGGGAACGCCAAACTTTTTGGGATGCATCAGAAGCATGCATCTCCAACCACAGGTTTAAATTAGAATAAGACAAGCAACGTCAATGACACTCCCCTCTATTAACCAGTTTTCACAAAGCAAAATAACTATCCCGTGAGTGACAGTATTCCAATTTCCAGCGAAATGAAAAACCTAAGAATGATAACTATTACCATGTCCAAGTTTCCATCACGCGACACTGTATTGTGAAGACATATCTACTCAGTTACACAGACTTGGATGCCACAACCGACCTTGAGCCATGGGGCTCTGCCAATACAGACAACACAGACTACGTTCCCTCAATATTTTAAAAACTTATTACTTCAGTTTTGTTTTATTTTATATTTTTTTAAAGAACCCCCTCTTCTTCCCACATCTACATAGGACAATCTAGTTAAGCATAATTTAACTTTATAACTCCCATGCATGGAACTTGAGTCCAAAAAGTCTGTTTGCAAAATGACAAAATACTAACAAAGCAAGCAGTTCTTAAGCAAAGTGGGACAACAATATTAATGAAGCTGTCCAACTACCACAAACAAGATCAAAACCTGCAAGTTCAATAAAGATTTAACTTCTAGGTGAAATTCTTAATTTGTTGTAATTCTTAATTTGTAAGAAATCATTATTAATATGACTTTTAGGTTAGTTGACTTTAAGATAATCATCATAACATAATAGTTCATGTGTATGAGACTGAATAACAATTGTTTAATATTTTTTTAAATAATTACCATGCTTCATTTTCTTTAATCTCCGCGCCGTACAAAGAATTTTTCAAGAACCTTGACGAAATCTTCGTTAAAAAGATCAAGAAGCTGAAAAATAACCTAGCTAATTCAAGAAACGAGGAGGAGGAAGAGGAAAACCTGGGAAGAGAGGGGGCCAGAGGAGGCGAGTTCGTCGCGAACGAGATCGCCGGTGGCGATGTGCGGAACGGCAAGGAGGTTGGAGAGGCGACTGGCGTAGGTGCCTTTGCCGACGCCGGGACAGCCGAGGAACACCCACTGCACGCACCTCTTGCTCAGGTTGTCAGTCCGCGGACCGCGGCGGAAGGAGGCGGCCGCTTGCGGCGGCGCGTTGACTTGCGAGGAGGAGAGGGTTCGCGTGAGCAGAGAGGAGGCGCGCTTGGCGAGGCGGAGGCGGGTTATGGCCGCCATGGAATTTGCAGAAGCGAAGGAATTACGAACGACACGGTGAGTGATTGATGATGAATTGATTAATCTGTTAACTAATTCTTCGCTTTTCTTGATTATTTATACCATATTTGCTTCTAAGTTTTTTTTCTAATGTCTTACATTTTCTACTTAGGACATATAAAAATAAAAATAAATAAAGCACGTGCATAATTTATAAATGTTGAAGGCGAACCGTGCATATAATATTCCATACGTGGAACACTGACTTACACGTTACGCCTTTGGTCGGAAGATTGAAGATTGTTGTGGGAGAAAAAAAAATTTATTTGTATACTTGACTATTTATTTTAATCTATAGACTAATTAATATAACAGAAATATTACATCTGCTTAAGAGTACATGATTTTTACTTAATTTCAAACTTGATTATAAGAATTTTGAGATGTAATACAAGATCAATAATATAATAATTGAAACCAAAAAATAAGATAATCCATTTACAAGTAAATGTTTCAAGAATTAAAAAATAGTTTTGAAAAACAAAAGTTATAAAACCGTTTAAGAATTAAAGAATTGTTAAAAAAAACAAAAATTAGAAAACATCTTCACGTGTCTTGGCGGTCTCCCTCGTCAACTAGGTGTTTCGAGAAAATACACACCTAAAGAACGTTAAGGGTGGGAAAATTGGAAATGTTAGTACTTGTTTAGGTAGTTGCAAAATTTTAAGTTTTTTATTTTTATTTGTAAATTTAAAAAATAAAACACGTTTAATTAAATTGGATCAGAAATGGATTTTAGATTATTTTCAAAATAATCGAGATTTTGTTTTTTAAATTAAAGAAAAAACACGGATGATATACTTGATAATCTTGATAATGATATTTTCTATTATTTGTATACTTCTTAATGTTATTATCTTCGTGTATCCTTGTATAGTGTCTGATCTATCTTTTTTCTTTTTCAATGCCATCACCTTGTGTAAATATATTTAGACATTACTTTTCACATGATAGAATTTTTTAAACTTAATTATTTTAAAACTAAAAAAAAAGAAGATTTTTTTTTTAAATTACGTAAACAAATTTGAAAAAACAGATTTTAAACTAAAAGTTAGAAAAATCATATTTTAAAACTAAAAATTAGAAAAATCATATTTTCTAAAAGTTCTAAATCTTAAATTTAACCATTATCTCAAGAAGAATGAAGGGAAAACCACGTTGAAAACATGTATTTTACATATTTATTCTTAATTTCTTTCAACTTATCACTAAAAACTTGTGAATGGACTCTGAAGATTCTACTATGTTGAAGAAAAATAAAATCTGGTTATTGTATCTGTGTGAACATGATAAACAGTGTTACTTCCATGCAATGCATATTCTTCTATAATTTAAGATATATTGTACGTTAATAATTATATAGCTCAAAATATCAGCAAAATTTTATTGTGTAACACCATAATCCATTACTGCATAATCAATTAATTTTACTAAAACCAAAAATATATATATTTAGTAGGAATTTAAACACAATTATAATATTTTTTTTTTCATAAAAAGTTACTTTAGATTATTATTTCTCAAAAAAAAAAAGCAATTTTGATTTTAATTAAGATTTTATAAAATAAAAAAAAATGAATTCAAAATCATGACAATTTTAATAAATTATTTTGTTGATTAAATTATAGTTTTTGTGCTGAATATTTATATGTATAAATATTAATTTGTAATAGATATTCTCGATGTTAAATTTAAACATTTTTTATTGTTAATGTTTTTTTTGTTATTTTAGAATATTTTTTTATAGTAAATCTACATAAAACTATCACCTTTATTATAAACTGAAATGAGGATATGTATAAAACATAATATATTTTAAAATACAATCTAAATATAATAAAATCTACATAAATACTAATTAATACAAAAGGGAATTTAAGATATATTTATATTGTATTTTAAATATTGATCTTTCATATATATATATATATATATATATATATATATATATATATATATATATTTTATTTTATATATATATCTTTTATATATATATATATATATATATATATATATATATATATATATATATAAACATTTTAATTAAAAATTTACAAATAGTTTAATCTCATCGAATATAAATATGAGAAAACAATATAAACTAAACATATGTATAAAAGAATATTCAATCAATAAAATACTATTTGACATAGGACCATAATTTATATTGACAAGTGAATTAGAATGATGAATTAAGATAAATTTATTATAACTCAAGTTATTATATAGATTATTATGTATAAATAATTTATTATTAACTTTTTATCACTTGATTTTTTTGTAGTTTATGTGACTTAGACTGTTAGTAAATTAAAGGAATCTTTATTATCATAATGGTGTATTTACTTAACATACATGTGATATATTATTCTAAATTTTTAATCTCAAATTCATATAATTCTTATTATTTTTAACAACTATTTTCACACAATATAAATCATTTAAATAAAATTAGAAATCAATTAAATATACAAATTGATATTGTTTTATATTTATATTTGACATTCAAATTTAATTCGTTAAAGAACAAAAAAAAAAATATACTTTGAGCAAAAATTTCTTAGATTGAGTGGTTTTTTTTTTTCTTTTTGAGTAAAAAGCTAGCCGAGAACCATAATTAATCCTAAACTCTATTTTTACTTCAGTTAAAAATTTTTGGTTTTAGCGAAAATATATAAAAAACCAAAAGTTGATTTTCAAATTGATTTTCGCTTGACCAAAATATATTCACTTGAGCTAGAATAAGGCTAAGAACAAATATTGAGTTTTTATTCTAATTTCGTTTAAGTAAAAAATATCAAAAAATTAACTTCATGCGATAAAAATAATTTTTTTAAACAAGTTTTACTTAAACCATTTTAAACAAATCAATTTTCAAACAAATTTAAAATGAACAATCAATAATCATAATACTCAAATATCATCATTCAATCATTTCAATTTAACGTTGGTTATTCAAACTCTATATATTTTTATTTACATTAAACTCATAAACTAATATATGAAAAATTATAAAAAATTATCATTATCAGATTAAATCGTATTCGAAACTCAATTTAAGAAACTATATACTTTAAATAATTTAGTTCCTATATTAACATTTAAAAAAAAAACATCATATCCGAAACATTTTAAAATAATTTATTCGACTAAATCATATTCGAAACTCAATTTAAGAAACTATATATTTTAAATAATTTAGTTCCTATATTAACATTTCAAAAAAAAAAACATCATATCCAAAACATTTTAAAATAATTTTTTATAAATCAGAAACTCGAAAATAATATTTTTACTCAAATTCAAACATTTAGATTATTACCAAACAATCTGTATAAAAATTAACATATCGTGACAATATTTCATTCATATATAAATCATTTATAATAAAATGTTATAAAAAATATAAATAACTTTTTTTTACTTGTAGTTTCTTAATATATATATATATATATATATATATATATATATATATATATATATATATATATATTTATTGTAATTTGTAACGAATAAACTTTTGCTTTTTAGTAATGTGACCTAGATAATAAAAGATAGGTTGAGAATGTTATTCTTCAAACAAATCCTTTCTTTTTATTTTATTTATTTGTTTTTTATTGGTCATTTTCTACCATTTTTAATTAATAACTTTTTTTAACCTTTTTTATGTTCTTTGAGTTGGATATGACAATATTATTAAGCTGGCCGAAATGAGAGGTTGATCTCATTATTAAATGCATCCAATCTTTTAAAGTTTTGTGAATTCTTAAAATTGAATTTAAAATCTTATAATTTTAGGAATCCTTTAAAATCTGAATTACAAAATCCTAATCATAAAAGTCTTTTAAGAAAAATTAAAAAGTAGTTACATTCTAACACAATCATTTAAAATCTAGTAGAGTTCTGTATGTCAGACAATCTTTTAAATTTTTAATTAAATACACCCTAAAAATAAGTTGAATGACGAAGTTTAAATAAAAAGGAAAATAATAAAAATATAAATGGATAACTCCTGCTATTATTATTATTTTTTCATCCATTTCTTCCCTTTTCAATTTTTTTCACAAAGTTTCTATTCATATCTAGTCCAAAAGCAAACCAAAATTAAATTTGCCATTTTTAACAAGGGACTAAATTAGTTAATAACATAAAGCCTTGGATAAATAAAAATTCAGCTTTTACAAGGAAAAACACTCCTTCAGTCCTTCACTCCTTCACTCACTACCAGGGTCAAAACCCGCGTTTCGTCTCGTTTCGTTTCCCGCCCAATGGCAGACAACAAAAAACGCCGGCGAAAGGATCCAATCGGCGACGAACTCCCCTTCAAGGACAAGCTGAAATCCGACACATTGATCCTCGAAACCCTAAAAGAGTTCTCCACCGCATCCTCTTCCTCCTCAGTCCCCCAAACCCTAACGCTCCAGGACCTGACGCTCCCGTTCCGGTGCCGCGAGGTGGCGGACCTGTCCCTCTCCTCGGTGCAGTCCAACATCGAGTCCCTCATCCTCAAGATCTCGCACTCCATCATCTCCGGCCAGGGCTTCTCCTTTGACGTGCCGTCGCGCTCCGCCGCCAACCAGCTCTACGTGGCGGAGCTGGACCGCATCGTGCTGAAGGACAAGTCCTCCCAACGCCCCTTCGCCAACATCTCCACCGTGCGCAAGTCTGCCATCACCGCCCGCATCCTCCAGCTCATCCACCAGCTCTGCCTCAAAGGCATCCACGTCACCAAGCGTGACCTCTTCTACACCGATGTCAAACTCTTTCAAGACCAGGTATCATCTATCTCTATTCATAGCATCCCACTTTTCTTCCAATCGATAAATTGTTTCATTTGTAAAAGCTATTTTGTAAAATTTCTTATCTAAAGGGTGATTTTTAATTCATGTATAAACTGATTTTAATTTGTGAAAAATCTTATTTCATTTTCCGTCTTTTTTTCTCTCTCTCTCCTAAAGTTTCTTATAGATAAATCCTAATTCTTTTAGGTTAGTTAACAATTTGCTTAACTCTGTCAAGTCTAACAACTGACTGTGTGGATCAACTGCTACTAGCCTGTTTCAATTTAACTGGTGGTATAAAATGTTATTAGACACAAGTGTTAAACATTCAAAGAGAGAATTTTGCTGCATATAGTGGTCTCTGTCATTAGTAGATTGCCATCCACAGGGGTATCTGCAGTCTCTACATAAAGAAGTTGTTTTTGAATAGTTGCTTGATAATCTGTCTTCATGACTAGAATGCTAGTTAGAAAGATTACGAAGTAATTGTATAATAACAGAGTTAGAGTGTTAGACTATATGACAAGTTTGGGTATTTAGAAAATGCAGGGATGAAAAGTGGAACCTTTTTAAAATCAAGGACAAAAAACAACAACTGGCAATTTAATAGAAGCAAAAATATCATTAACTCACAAATAAATAATCATTTAGCATTTTGCTAATGATATTCTTTTTTAAAAAAAAAAAAAATAAGCAATTCTACAATTTTTTGTTAATCAGATCCAATCCGATGCTGTTCTGGATGATGTTTCGTGCATGCTGGGATGCACTAGGTCCAGCCTCAATGTTGTAGCTGCAGAGAAAGGGGTGGTGGTTGGGAGGTTGATTTTCAGTGACAATGGGGATATGATTGATTGCACTAAAATGGGGATGGGAGGGAAGGCAATTCCACCAAATATTGATCGAGTTGGGGATATGCAGAGCGATGCTTTGTTCATTCTGTTGGTGGAGAAGGATGCTGCTTATATGAGGTTGGCTGAGGATAGGTTCTACAACCGCTTTCCTTGTATAATTGTAACTGCAAAGGGCCAGCCAGATGTTTCCACTAGGCTGTTCTTGAGGAAGATGAAGACAGAGTTGAAGCTGCCGGTGCTGGCTCTGGTTGACAGTGATCCTTACGGGTTGAAGATTCTTTCGGTTTATGGGTGTGGGTCAAAGAACATGTCCTATGATAGTGCCAACTTGACTACCCCTGATATCAAGTGGCTTGGGGTTAGGCCTAGTGATTTGGACAAGTACAAGATACCTGAGCAATGTAGGTTGCCAATGACGGAGCAGGATATTAAGACTGGGAAGGACTTGTTGGAGGAGGATTTTGTCAAGAAGAATCCAGGTTGGGTCGAGGAATTGACTTTGATGGTCAAAACTAAGCAGAAGGCTGAAATACAGGCTTTGAGTACCTTCGGTTTTCAATATCTTTCCGAAGTTTATTTGCCCTTGAAGTTGCAGCAGAAGGACTGGCTGTGACCTGTGGGCAATGTAATATCTAAGAATTAGAATGGTGGTTATGCTATGCCGCTACTTGTCCCAACTGCTTAGTCATGTTCACCCAATTTGTACTGGAACTTGGATGAGTTTTGAAGTATCCTTCATTGAAAAGTTGTTTAAACATTATGTGGACAGTCTATGTTTTTTCAGACTGCGTTTATAATTTTATCTTACTGTTTTCTTTTTGTTCTTGCATCAGTAAACAGGGAACCGGATTTATTGAATTATAAAACTCAAGTACTTTTGAAATGCTTGAGTTTTGCTCGAGCTAGCTTCAAATTTGATCTGGAAACATTATAAGCCTCTTGCAATTTGCCCCGACCAGTACAAGGTTGTTTGCCCTTGAAATTGCGGCTGAAAGTTTGGTCGCGACTTCTGAGTAATGTAGTAATGTCTGAGGATTGAAATGGTAGTTTTGCCTCTACTTGTCCCGACAGCTAGGTCATGCTGTAGCATCTCCACCCAATTTATAGTTGGAAAATGGATATATTTTAAGTATCCTAAATTGTTCGAAAGTAAATTTATGGTCTATATTTTTCCTGATTGAGTTTATAATTTTCTGTTCTATTGTTTTCTTGTTCTTCCATCAGGAAACGGGTTACCGAGTTTATGAAATTATAAAACTTGTGTGCTTTAGAATTGCTTGAGTTTCCCTTGATCTTGCTCCTAATTCAGAACTGAATGGATTGTGTATGGTTAGCGATAGTGCTCTTTGGAAAAAAAAACACTAAATGCTACCTGATTTTGGTTTGGTATCAAAGAGATACAATTTGAAAGAAAATTTCTGTCATGGTGATTGGAGGGTCCTTTCAGCTAATGTTTTAATCTTTGAATTCTTTCATATGTCTTGCTTTGTTAATAAATTGTTCTCATAGAAAGAAGTTCTTTTCAGTGTAATGTTAAATTTGCATGTTCCACAGACTCTTATACTACTTACCTGTAATTAAGGAAATTTGATCAGTAATTTGATATTCAACGTTTGGAAGGGAGAATTGGGATTCCCTTCCTGCATCCACCTGATCTGGACTTACGCAACCAACTACTTTCCTCTTAGCAAGCACTTCCACGAGTTTAGGACTGTTGATTTCTTTCAAAATTATCTGTGTTTACCATAATTAACTAACTTTTGGATTTTCTTTGATTCAGCTTAGTCAATAAATTTTCAATTATATATTAGCGGTTGTTAGTCATGAGTAGTTTCATCAAGGATCAATTAAGCTTTTAGGAATAACTTGTAATGAGTGGTTATTCAGTTTTAGATTCAGTATTATTTTTAAAATCTTATTTTAATGTACTATGCCTATTAAGTCAACTAAATTTTTTTTAAACAAATAACAAAGTAAAAGTATTTTTCCTCCTAATTATTTTCGGTTTCGTATGTGTTATCATTGACATCTAGAGTGAGGTTAAGAGATCTTAGTTTCCATACTACCTTGCTTCCCATGGCTTTTTGACGCTTTTTTGAAGCCAATACTTTCTCCTTTTATGGTCATTATTTGGACTATGCTAATGGAGAATTCGTAAGGTATAAGGAGTATTAGCTGCAGAAAAAAAAAAAATTGAACTTGAAATTGATATAATAGTGACATACACAAAAATTGGAGTAGCAGGCAATGGTGGTTCTATTTTGGAAATCATTTTTGATGAAAGAAACTTCCAAAGACATTTGAGACTCGATAAGGACAAGTAAGAGTGAAGAGATTATTTTTAAGCATAATAATTTTAAGCTTTACACGCTAAGTTTGAAACAACTCTGAATAGAGTTGGAGCATCAATTTCAGATTATTTTTCTCATGTGAGAAGAACTAACTAAGGACGAACCCATGATCTAGTAAGTGGAGGCCAATATATAGAGATTAAAAACCAAAATCTTTTAAATATATAAATTTTATAACTCATACAAAAATATTTTTGTATTTCTAAAAATAATAAATGTAACTCCTCATAGCAACTATATCGCATAGAAATTATATAATAGACTTAAATATAAATATTCATATATTTATCATATATTTAAAAATATCTTTTTCCACAAGATTTAATAAAAATATATTCTTATAATCACAAAATAAAATAAAAAGTTGAACTTCTCCTATAGCGAACCTGCAAAATCTTTTGCTCACTTGAATACATCATCATCTCATGTTTAAAACAAAACAAACACTACACAACAATAAGGATTAGTTAGAAAGTTAAAAAAAAAAGATATATTTTCATAAATTAAATTTCTATCACAGCTAAACTAACACTGGACTATCTATTTTTAGAGAGTTGTGCATTGAGTTAGACTCAATTACTCAACTATAGTTTCCATATGCACAGGTTAATTCATATGTCCTATTCCGGTCAACTCATATTTCAAACCTTGACATGACCATATGAACCTCATCTGACTCTCATCTCATGCTAATCTTTATCTATGTGAATCTTTGTCTATATGAATCCAATGTACCAATAGAGTTAGGATACATCCTTAGATCAAATCCTCAAACAATACACATCCTAACAATCTCAACATAGTATCTCTATGTCTCAATCACCATTCCATATTATTCATAGACATTAATACTACATCATACAATACCTAAACATTCATTCTATTTAATTCAAATTCATCTAATTCATACTTAAAAAAAGATATAATTACATGTATATATATTAAAACATTCAAACTAGTTTCTTTTATCTAAGGTTTAAAAGAAAACATGCAATTAGCTTCCCTTACCAAATATCATCCTTTTAATAAAATTCTATTTCAAACTAACATAAAAACACATACACTTGGCTTCCTTTATCGGTATAAAGTAGAGATAGACATCGAAAGTAGTTTCAAAAAAATCTAAAATAACGGATAATCTAATTTTGTTTAAGAATTTGGTCGAATACTCTTGCAGTCACGCTAGAATTTTAAGAAGAGTTGATAGTTTTTATAAAAATAAGACAAAATATCTTGTTAAGATAAAATTGATGGTTGTTATTATAAAGATAAAAACTGAATAATTGATTTTCCTATTTTTTAAACTTTTTTGTTAAAAAAATATTCATTGCTATATTATTTATCTCTAAAGCTAAATCTTAAATTTGTTTTTATTGTCGATTTATTTTCTAAAATATTATAATAAATACTATAAAAATATACTTTATTCTTGAATTTATGAATCTATTAGTAGGTATTATTATTATTATATATTACGATTTTTTTATTAAATATACTATAAAATAAACTAAATTTAAATAAATTATACTATTTACTACAATATAGGAAAATAGCAGCAAACAAACATTTTTAGTTCATTGAAAGGCAACGAGAGATCATACTACCAGAATCAATAAAAAGAGAGAACTTTATTTTTAAACTTGCTAATTAACACTAAACTAAGGTTGCTTCCGTTTCAGAATTTTTAGATTTTGAAATGTGTTTTTGAAAAGAATGAAGTTTGGACGGATGGAGGTAGAGAGAGGACAAATAAATAAGAAAAATAAAAGACTTAGATACGGGTAAAAGAATGAAAAAAAGAAAAAAAAAATTTTAAAAATAATCAATAAAAACAATTTATTAAGAAATTACATGATAATTTATATAAAATTTGAAACATTGATTGTATTTTTTAATTATCGTTTTAACACTGACCCTAAAATAAAATATAAAGATAGAAACACAGAAAAAGGGTTAAAAATTTGAAACCCTCCAATAAAAACTTTTAAAAATAAAAACAACTTATATTATCTTGTTGTGTTGAAACTAATCCATTGGAACTGGTGGATTTGGCCATCTTTAAATACAAGAAAAGGAGTTAAGTTAACCAAGCGTGCATTTGAGGGGTAGATCGGGAATTAGACCTCTTCGTATGTTCTGGAACCTACAACACCCCTCCGAACCCTAACCAAACCAACCCAAACCTCTTTCCCCCTCTCAACATCACCCTCCTTCGCACGACACAGATCCTTCGTTCGTTCATATCTTTCCCTAATTCTATTATTCTCGATTTTCGTCGAAGCAATCAATATTATTTAACACATAGATTTCTTCTTTATTTTTGATGCCGATAAAATATGCCGCCGAAGCAGCAATCCAAAGCTGATATAGCGAAGAAGCAGAAGATTGTAGAGGACAAGACCTTCGGTCTTAAGAACAAAAACAAGAGCAAAAATGTTCAGAAGTATGTCCAAAACCTTAAGCAATCAGTGCAGCCCAGGGTCGATCCCGCCAAAGTCGATGCCAAGGTACAAATATATATGTATCTCTGTTTTTTTTTTTTTTTTAATTATAAGTTTATGATTGGTTTGTAATTGTTACGTGAGAAAATAATTGTCTGTGATGGTGCTAACAGAAAAAGAAGGAGGAAGAGAAGGCCAAGGAGAAGGAGCTAAATGAGTTGTTCAAAATCGCTGTTACTCAGCCTAAAGTGCCAGTTGGTAATGAACTAATCATTTTATAAGTACCTTTTTTTCCTGTTATAATATTTTTTTGATTAGGGTTGATGGAAAGTGGAAGCTAATGTATCTGAGTTTGCTTTGGTCAGGTGTTGATCCCAAGTCTATATTGTGTGAGTTTTATAAAGTGGGGCAGTGTGCCAAAGGCTTCAAGTGCAAGTTTTCGCATGATTTGAATGTTCAGAGGAAAGGGGAAAAGATTGACATTTACAGTGATAAGCGTGACCAGGGTATTGCATAGAGTTAGTTCAATGATGATAATTGTTTTGTGTGTTGTTTGGTTTTGATTGACTTTTTTCTTTTTCTAACTTTTTGGTTTGCGTTGTGTTGTCAGAAACAATGGAGGACTGGGATCAAGAGACCTTGGAGAAGGTGGTGGAGTCGAAGAAGACTGACTATAATCAGAATAAACCAACTGACATTGTATGTTTATTAGATTTGTTGGACTTGGAATCTTAACTGTTACATTATTTGTTTGGTATTCATTTTCTCTTTTTGTGGTGAATTGTGGTTTTGGTTGATTGTGTGGCTTCTATTGAATGTTTGGTGTATTGAATTATTTTCAAATTGTTTTTGTAGTTTGGCTTGTGTTACTCGAAATGACTGCTGTCTGTTGTTTGTCTGATATCTCCAGGTATGCAAACACTTTTTGGATGCGGTAGAAAAGAAGCAATACGGTTGGTTTTGGGTCTGCCCCAACGGTGGTAGGAATTGCCATTATAGACATGCTCTTCCACCTGGTTATGTTTTGAAATCCCAAATGAAGGCTTTATTAGAGGAAGAATCTGAGAAATTATCAATCGAGGAGGAGATTGAAAATCAGGTGATTTTTTTTGTCCTTCTTGTTAGAAGCTATGCCATAATATTTTATCAGGTTATCTAACAAAATATTTTACATGGTATAGCGAGCCAAAGTGAAAACTACGACTCCTATGACTCCTGACTTATTCTATGAATGGAAGAAGAAGAAAATAGAAGAAAGAGATGCCAATTTAGCCGCACAGCAGGCAGAGAGGGCTAAGAATGACCGGATGAGGTACATCCATTATCCATTCCTATTGTTTATGTGGGATGTGCATGTTGTTATGAAGGTGGACACGATTTTACCTTCCCTCCTGCTAATCTGGCTACATTGTTTTCTTCTCCAATGCAGTGGTCGGGAGCTATTTTTGTCAAATGCTAGCTTGTTTGTGGACGATGCAGAAGCATATGAAAAATACCAGAGAGAGCCAGAAAATGATGAAACTGAACAGAATGTAAGTTTTTTATTCTTGTCTGTCTTCTGTCCACATTTTATGTAGTATAGTTGAAATTCTGATAACCAACCTGGTGAGTGCAAATCTGAGATAAATGCTGCTAGTGATTTCCAGTCACACAAAAACCTGCAGTGCGACTAACTTACTGGAATGTTGTGCCTTTTGTTCAAAATAGAACTTTCATGGTTGCCAACGTTTTAAAAAAATTATGGCCAATTGGCTGCTACTGAATTGCTGTAGTTGTGATGAGTGATTTGCAGTATCTGTAATGGGACTATGAGTGCTACTGTAATCTATAATCATGATATACCCCCTCATTTTATAAATATTAATAAATTTTAAGTGATTAGCTTTGTAGTTATATGCACCTGTGTATTGTTAAGCTTTGCTTTAAAATTCATTGGGATGTTGGGTACATATTAGGGTGTAGCTCTAGCTCCTGCTGCCCTCCACACCCTATTTGATGTCAACTAGGATTTACCCTGAATGAGTTGAAATTTGAATTGTAGAGGAAACTTGGAGGTAAAAATTGAAACTTGATTCCTAAGTCAACTTGTTTCACTTTATTTTCTTTTAAACCAAGCAATTATTTTTTAAAATTTCAATAATTTTCTTTATTCTCCTTCGAAACATAAAGAAAGGTCAGGGTACATTTAGATAGGTTTTAGAAGAGAATGCACTGTATATGATATAAACCTTTTTATGTAGTTTTTCTTTGCTTAACTATGCAATATTTTTAGCTTTTGATTTCAGAAGAACATTAGAACAACTTGTTTTGATGTTATTTTTTTTCTAAAAAATTTGTGTAGTTATTGCGAAGTTTTGAAACATGTTTTGAATTTAAAAATATATTTTTTCCACAAAATAACGTGAATGGCCCTTAAGACCTCCAAGTTGAAGTATTACATGTTAACAATTAGGCATGTCCCCTTGGAAATTTGACTATCTTTTAATTAGTGTCAAGTTGGTCTTTAGTGCAACTTAGTGACTCAATGCCAGAGTATGAGTACTCTGTCAATACTCCAAACCCTGATTAAAGGTGGTGATTCTCCTCTCATAATATTGGCTTTTAGGAATTTGCTTTCCCCATTATGCTTTTTTGAGCTAAAAGATTTGCATGGAGTTCAGGGTAGCAGTACCATATTGTTTTCTGAGTTGATTTTGTTTGATTCTTCACTACATGTTAGAAAGAAGCTCTCGTGGTTTGTAAAGTAGTTAAAAAAAATGTGAATTGCCAAATTATCTTGGGGGACTTGGACTTTGTTTGTTTGGTATTGAGTGCACAACTTGTTCTTTTTTCTAAAAGCCCATTCTTGGAATGGGATATAATGTACCTGTAACAATTTCCAAAAAATACAAAAGTGAAGTTCTTGAATAAAATTGTGCCTTACCTGCTTGCACCTGGTTTTCTAATGTGGTTGGCCTTTGAAGTAGTATTGTGCCTTTATTATTGTTTGCACCAGGTTGCGGGTGTGGTTGGCCTTTATAGTAACTAGCAGAAACACAGGCACTGGTGCACTTGTGTGTTCATATTTTCTATACACTATTTTATTTGAATGAGTTTAAATTTAATGTTAATTTTATATATTTTTAAAAGATAATATACGTATTATTATTACTAGTAGGAAAGAGGCATTCTGTTTGTAGTGTGTTGTGCTGTTAAGAGAAGTTAGTGATTTGTAGGGTTTTGTGCTGTCTTCGATATGACTGCAGTTACTTTTAGCATATTAATAGTCTGTACAGTTTTTTTTTTTTTTTTTTTTAATTTCAAA